>Ga0233420_10000147_pt1 | contig 32046 bp, 48 predicted proteins | sample Watercolumn_Mata_4_FD_183009 | JGI IMG/M metagenome (GOLD analysis project Ga0233420, IMG submission 183009) | Freshwater microbial communities from Lake Matano, South Sulawesi, Indonesia - Watercolumn_Matano_2014_102_MG | ecosystem: Environmental > Aquatic > Freshwater > Lake | place...
CCCCCCCCCCTATTATATTAACATTTTTATTAAATTGTGTTAATAAGAATATAATTAATTAACATTGTCATAAAAAAATAAGCAAAAATATTTTGTATTAAAAGTTAAACTATTTTACAATTGACTTTCTTTTTGTTTTATAAGTATTAATTTTAAATATTGCCAATATTCCTAAATATGATAAGGCAAATAGAAATATGCTTATACCTTTTATATAGTAAAAACCTTGCTCATCTCTTTCTATCTTAAAAAGATATTTTATAAAATCAACTATACCACACTTTTTAGTACCAAGACCTATTCTGAAGAATGGTATATATAAGTTGATTATATCTTTATCTTCGTCTATCAAACATGATTCCTGAATATTAAAATGACTATCGTTTGAACCAATTGTCAATATCTTCATACTTGACGCACCTCCTGCACCACCACCGACAAGATTTACATCTTGACCTTGCTCAGATGTATCTATATTAACACTTCTTGTTTCTGAATCTGATAACAAACCATTTGTATCATATGATGTTGCATTAAAATAGTATAACCCATCACCAGAGACATTTATCTCGTTATAAAAGTTTGTACTTCTATTTGATATTAAATAACCATTAGTGTAATCATTATACATATCTACAATTTCAGCAGAGCTTAAAGCTCTATTCCAAACAGCAAATTCATCTATTGAACCGTTAAACTTCCCTAACCCTGTTGTTAATCCATTTATTGATGGATACATTGATGTTATATTTAATAATACACCTCCTAAATAATTAGTGGTCTTATTAACACTATCCAAATAAATTGTAATATTTGAGCTATCATATGTCATTGTGAGCATCTTCCATTTATTTTTATATAAAGACCAGTTAGTAGAGAACTGACCAATACAATTATTATAAGTCCCGTTACCAATACAATAAAATAACAATTCTGGTTCTGCTAGACCGTGCCGTATTTCAAAACCTACCTTAGATAATATGTCATAGCCATACTCAAACAATATAGAATTATTTGTATAATTCTCTGCATAATACCAAAAGTTAACAGTGAAATTTCCTGTACCTGTAGAATCATTTAGATTGAGGCGTGGGAAGGTTATATTATTATTTGTCCCATTAGACACGAAGTCGCCGTCTGTAAGATATCCTTTTGTTAAGTCGAAATAAGGTTGTGTTACATTTGCGTTATTACCATTACCAGAGAAATCATAGATGAATGTCTCGTTTTCTCCGAATGCTGATTGATTGTTAAAATGATAGTAAGCTACAAGATTAGTCATGTAAAAATTCCTATAAGTTAGATTTATTAGGGAAAATGAAGAATTAAACAATCTTATGCTTATGTTATCAATACCTTTTAAGCTATAAGATGTTGTAGAAATATTGACTCTTATATATAGTCTGTTTATAGTAGAACCATCATTCTCTGATGGTACAACTAAGTTTATAGATGGGCTTATATTATTTAATTCGTAGTTCAACAGAATATTTGATGATAAATTAAAGTTACTTATCTTATTTGGATATCCCCTCTTGCTTACATTAACCGTATAATTACTATACCATGTTGTATTTGTGTAGTTATATCTTGTATATTCTCTTAGAGCTATCTTAAGAATACCTTGTGAGTTAGTTACTCCAGACATATTATTTCCTTGAAAGTTTGTTATATTTACGTTTGCGTTAGACAAAGGAAGATTATTGTATGTTACATTAAATAACACCCACCATCTAACATTGAGAGTCAAGTTACCATTAGGAGCCCAAGTTATATTAACTCTTCGAGTTTCATTTCTTGTAACATTAGTTAAATTAAGTAATCCATAGCCTACAAGATTATTAATATGTATTTCTTCGCTAGTATTTGAGTACATATATACATCTTCAAATGATAGATTAAGTCCATTGAGCGTACCTAGATATGTTAGATTAAGTATATTACATCCTAGACAAGTAATATTTCCACCTATAAATGTCATGTTTGTTGAAGGAGCAGAAAAAAATAATATAAGAGGAGAACTAGCACCCAAAGAGTTATATATGGTATTGTTAAAAAATATTGCTCCCTTTGATGCTCCATAAGACAGAGTGTTATATCCATTTCCCCGCATTGAAAATATATTATTGGCTACATAAGAGTTGTTAATGTTATTACTTGACATATAAAACGGCGAGTTGCTAGATGAAATTGTTACATTATTTCCAATAAAGATGTTATCTCTTGACGCTCCAGTAATAAATATACCGCTTTGAACACCCCTAAGTGTGTTGTTAGTTATATTAAAATATTCATTTTGTGTATGAATAAGTATGTGCCTAGCAGTTGTACTTCCTGCTGGGGTAGTAACATTCATCCTATTATTAAAAATATTAACATAATAATTATATCCTAAAAACGTAACCCCTGAAGTTAATGACTCATTAAAAATAGAGTTACTTATTGTTATGTTATTATTAAGCCAAGCCAATATTCCTTTGTTCTTTATAGTACAATTATTAAATGTCACATTGCTATTATTAACTAATAATATCTGTCCTATACCTGAATAGTCTATATTGTTAAAGACGAAATTACTCATATCCTTTGTAAAATTAAGAGGCAAACCATTAGCTAAGTTACTTGAGTCCATGCTATTATTAGAATTATAAGAAAAATATGGGTAAGTATCTGTTAAATTAAACCTATTATTATTGAGAGTATTGTTAGTTGACGAAGAGTCTGATATATAAATTCCATATGGAAAGCTTGGGCTGTTATAAACTGAGCTTGTGTTAAAAGAATTATTGACTATCCTGTTATTTCTAGAATCCAAAAAATAGAATCCTATATGTCCTGCTTGTGTTGAGTTTCCACGAATATCATTATTATAGATACTGTTATCATGCGATGATAATAGATATACACCAAAGATACTACGTCCAGAAAAATATATTGTGTTGTTATGGATATTGTTATTATAGTTACTAATCATATATATTACATTTGATGATTGGATAGCATTAGCTCCTTGTCTGATTACAGTATTAAAAACACTAAGATTATTGTACCCATTAGCGATTACAGCATAACCTAAAGAACCATTGCTGTAAGTTATATTAAAACCATTTCCATTAATAGTTATATTATGCGCTGAAACAGTAAAACAAGTATCTGCTGATACAACATTATTAGTTAGATTGTATATGGCGTTATGTGTTGTTAGATTACCGCAATCATTCACATTTTGCATTAAAGAGCCATTATCTACATATGGGTCTATTATGCCATTATTATTAAAAAAGCTTATCTCTACTTTGTTAGTTGACACATTTATATTACATTTTGATAAATCTTCATATATCTCTTTTGTTATGTTCTTGTATGTTGTCTCATAGTTATCTTGGTCAAATTCAGATACTTCAACAGTTGAGTATCCGATAATTTCTGTTCTATTACATACATCATTCATGTTTATTGTATACTGATTTATACCATTAGATATTAATATATCATTCCCATAATTGTTTATACTATTTGCTGATTCAATTATATATTTGTATTGTTCATCTCCATAGTTATAATTATCTATTGCACCAAATTTAAGCTTGTTTGTTGTTGCATTTACGAAAACACCATTTACATTATTGCCCCACGTATCGCCTATCTTTTTATATAATGTTGCTGTAAAATTAAGGCTATCGTCTATTGAGAAGAATATGCTTTGTTCTTGTTGATTAACTAATGTTGTTGAACTCTCACCAAATTGTAGAAATTCTTCATCATTTGTAGAGAAGCAATATCCATAATCATCATTAATCTTACTTCTAGATGCTATATAAAAATTACGTTTATTTGATTCTGTAAAAATCTTTAGGTTTGCGGATAACTCACTTGGGTTATTTATACCTGGGTATAATAAACATATTTCTGTTTTTTTATTATTTTTGTTTCCTATTATAACAACCGCACCTTTCTGTAAATCTGTTGAATGCACTATATTCCATGAATATGGATCATTGATTATATAAAACTTACTTTTTGGTTCTGGTTCGTATGCGGATATTAATAGCAGACTTAAAATTATAGAAAACACTAATACTGAAAATATCTTACTTCTTTTTGTCATCTTAGTATTTTTCTCCAACCGAATAAACAATTAAAACACATGATAATATAAGATTTTTATACATTATAAATTTATTGTTTTTTCCCATTAAACCTCATATATTTTATAATGTTTAATTTATTATTTTTATACATTAAAAATAAGAAAACCGTTGATGTTACTAATACCAATAAGAATATTGCATAATAAGGAATACCAATTAATTTGTAAGCTAGATTATAAGTCCTAAAAGTAACTGGTATTCTTTTTGTCTCTGATTCTTTTGCATCTGTTGTAACTGACACTAAACCTTGAACTACTTTATTAAAAAAGTTAGAATCTTTGTAATTCATTGATATAATAATAGATGAATTTTTAATTAAACATGACATATCGCCGTCGATTACATCGCATACTTTTAGTATTTTATTGCATGTTATTGTATAATTCTTTGTTGTTGGGTTTAAAGTGTTTATTAAAGCTACCTTGTCAACACTTGGAGGTGTGCATATCAATGCGTTTGTTATTCCTAACGTAGATGAGAATAAGTTATATGTTTTTATCTCGCTTTCTGTTGCATAATATTTGAAGAATCTTTTTTCTTTATAATTTTTGTATAAAGCGGACATTCTGTTATAATCTGGATATAAGTTATATTTTGCTGAAAAGTTTGCTAAATAAGTCACATCTGCCTTATTTAAAACGCAATTATCTGAGTAATCATCTGTTGCGATACTTCCTTGTCTAAGCTTATCTGAACAGTAATTATTAAACAAAGAATAAATTATGGCTAGACTTAGGTCATTATATCTTGATGTTCCATTCACATCAAAAACAGCTATTACTGCAATCTTACTTTCAGAACCTCCTCCGCCCCCAGTTGACACCTGAGAATGGCTAATTGTAAAAGTCTTATTTGTCTGGTTATAATTACCTGCGAAGTCTATTGCTGAGATAACTAGATTAAAATCTCCGAAATTTGTTGCTGTTGGCGTTATTACTGTATTACACGAGAATGTTATATTATTATTTGTTCCGTCTGTGCCATTAGTTGAATTATATATAGAATATTTGCATATGTTTAAATGTGCCTCTGTTTGATTTGAATATACTGTAAAAGTTTGACTGCCATCTGTTGTTAGTATAGAAGATATGTTTATTTTTGGGAATGTTATATCTATATTTAATGTATAATTCCCCTGCTGTGCCGTGTAGACTGTTGAATCTACTGTTTTATTTACTCTGCAAGTCCAAAGATAAGAACCTTCTTGCAATGTAGCGTTAAATGCATATACCTGACCAGAAGATATACCTTTTATTGTGTTATTTAAAATAAACGAGCCTGAGAAGTTCGCATATAAGAATGCAGAGTCTAAATAATTACTTTCGAATGTACAATTAAACTGATTGTTAGTATAATTAACCCATTTGTCTTTTGTTGGACTTATTTGATTTATTATAGGATTTGTAACCTCTGCTATTATTGTATAATTTGTCTGAAAGTAATTATATTGGTTATCTATGTCGTAAGCTAAGCAATTCCAATGGAATGTATTTGAATATGGAAATGCAAAAGATACGTTTGTTAAATTATAGTTATTTGTCGTAGAGTTAATCCATGAAAGAGCAAGTCCATTTGTAGAGTTCCATAAAAAGATGCTTATATTTGATAAGTTTGCATAATTTGAAAAATTACAAGCTAAATATGTGCTTGTTCCGACAACTGTGTTGTTTTGTGGTTGAGTTAAATTAATAAAAAATGTTTTTTCTATGTTTAACGATTGAAAAATGTTAGTTGTTAGATTTATGCTAGAATAATTTTTTGAAAATACTGTTGTGTTATATCTGTCTTTACTTATATTTATTGAATAATTAGAAAAATAAGTGTAATTTAAACCACCTGTGTTATTTCTTATAAACTCTGGCAAGATAAATCTTATTATGTTGCTTGCGTTTGTCCATGTTTTTATAAAATTACCAAATTTATCTAAAATTGAGATATTTACTCCAAAGAGACTACTACTTGCATTTGTTGCATTTACATCTAAATACCAATTTTGAATTAATGTTCCGTTTGAATCTGGGTGAAAATTTATTCTTATTGGTGTTACATTTGCTTGAAATGTGTTTGTTAGATTTATAAATATTTCTCTAGCAGTTGCAGATATGTATATCTCTGAATAATTATTAAATGCACTTATATTTGAATTCAATAATGATATACTTGTACCAATAGTATTGAAATTTATTATACTATTAGATTTATTATAACCGAAAATAGTTGAGTTAATAATTGATACTTCAACTGAGTCTGCTAAAATGATATTTGGTGTTCCAGAATTTGAATAGCATGATAGGTTGTAAAAATTTATATTGTTAGATTCTGTTTTAATATTAAAACAACTTCCTCTCCTTGTTTCATTAATGAATATGTTATTAAATGAAATATTTTTATGAATTATTGTGCTATCGTCTATTGAAAAAGCTTGTGATGATGAATACTTAAATATTGATATATTCTCGTAAATGCTATTATTATGCTCTGTAATATATATTGTTTCATAACCAATAAAATTACTATCTCCGTAATCTAGTATTATTAAATTATTAATATTTTTATTTCCGTTTGAATTATATAAAGCCATTGTCTGTTCTGTTAGATTTATTATTTTATTATTTCCATGTAAAGTCTGATTAAATCCAGATAAATAAAAACATGAGGAGTATGCAGAATTAAAGTATATGTTATTTGTTACGTTAAACACAGAATCATTAGTTGATAGAGTCCCACAATCGTCAACATTTTGGAAAGGCTGACCTGTATCAATATAAACAGCAGTAGATAGACTTGTTAATAGAATTGTTACAGCTAACAGCAAAAAGAACATTGTTTTTTTTTTGTTTTGCATGTTATTGTATAGTTATTCATCATTTTAAATTTAATTATATTATCGATAGTTTTGTAAAAACTATCAAATTTAATATTAGGTGAAATAGCATGACAAACCACAGATTCCTTATTTTGTCTTTTACAAAAATCCCAGCTATTAATGCGAACATGAAAGCAGAAACAAAAGAGAATATGTTTGCTGTTATTGCTTGTAAACCAACTGCGAAGTTAGGATAATTGTAAAATCCAGATACATAGGACGCAATATGAAAAGATGCAAACACTATGGCTTGTATAATAACTGCATATTTTCTTAATTTATTAATCGACAGAAAATAACCAAATATAGCCCCTTGGAATGCAAGAGTTTCTATTACAGGAGCAACCATGACAACTATAAAAAACTTTAATTGATCTGATATCGCATTTGGGAGTGTTGGCAATCCAAGACTAAACCCAGGGATAAACTTAGTTACTAAATAAAATCCACCTCCAAATATTAAAGCCCATATTGTTGATTTACCAAAAGTTTTCTTAGGAATGCCTATTAAATAACTTTTAAATGTTTTTATAAGATAAGCTGTTAAGGCGATTATTGTTAGAATTATGTAAATACCTGTTGCATCACGAGATATTGGATTTATCACATATAGAAAAGCCAAAACAATTAGAAAAGCAAAGCAAAAATAAACAACATTCTTAATATCTTTTTCCATTTATTTTGAATTTTAGTGATTTAGTTATTATTGAATATCCTATAAAGTTCAATATGAAAGCAACTAAAAATATTAAGACAACATTTTTATTAAGTACTCCTAAAAAATCTGCTATGTAAAAACCAAAAAATGTCCACAGCGTTGTTAAAAAGATAAATATTGTATATTTTTTCATTTTTTTCTCCTATAATACAAGAATATTAAGACAATTAATAAAACAGCGAATATACTAATTTCTAGATATGGTATTTTTTGCTGTGTTTGCTGTGTTTCTTGTGCTGTACCTGTATTGTTCTGCTGTGTTTCTTGTGCTGGGCTGACATACCCACATTTACCATCAATATAACCTTTTGTTATTAATGTATTATTCAAACATTTTGTTAATATCTGCCCGTTGCATACTTCTTGGTCTTGCGTGCATACTCTCTTATGGAATGTCAATCCTGTTCTTATTGTAGTACAATAACCATCTGACTTGACACATGTAAACGATAAAGCCTTTTGTTCTCTTGTGTAATCCTCATTAAATAATAATTCTCCATAATCAATATATTCTATATAATATTCATCTGAGAATATCTTTGAATTTTTCAAGTTGCATACATAATAATTTTTAAGCGAGCTTTTAAGCCAATAAGAATACCCCCCTTCCCATGTACCTCCTAGAGACTCGCATTGTGTCTGGTCTAATACGGTATTTATGAAACCATCCTTATTTACATCATCTAAAAGTCTAGTCCCAAATATTGCATTTGTGCTAAATGGTACTTTTGACCATAAAAAAGAAGTCCTTTGAACTCCTGAATCAATAGCATTCACTAATACGTTTAATCTATCTCCATTTAGAGTAACAACATAAGCATTTGATGATAGATAATTTTGCATTGTGCCTCTCTCGAATACTAGAGATAATAGCCCCATAAATTTGGCTAAGAATAGGAATACTACGATTAGAAGTATAAATATAAAAGTCTTGTTTTGTTTTTTCATGCTAGAGATTTTTTAATTAAAGCTAAACCTCCTGTTATCATAGCTATTGGTAGGACAATGGTAACATCGGTTGGTTCTGGTATAAACCCCAATGCTATTAGACCGATTCCTGTAATGAATTGAAGTATCTTATTTTTTTTATTTTTCATATTCCCACCTTTATAACTTTTGTAATTATAAATATTCCCAATATAGAAACGCTAACTAACCAAAATAGTGATGTAAAAAACAATGCATATAAAGCAAAGAATACACCAACAGCTATAAGCAAAGATAATATAACTACTATAAATCTATCTTTTTTGTTAGTCAATATCTTACTTTCTATAAAATTCTTACTTACGAAAACAGACATCAAAACCAAAATAGCTAAAGCAATTGCTTTAATTATATTTAGTATTGTATTTAATGTAGTTAAAAATAAACTTATTTTACATGGCAAGTCATACCATGCACATTGGCTTTGATTTGTTGTTCTTACTTTACACGAACCACTATCGCAATAATTTCCTGAACCGCAATCTCTATCAGCCAAACATCTTGTTAAGTTTAAAGGACTATTTACATATCCTCCAACACATTTATTATTTTGGCATGTTTGGTCTGTTGCACAATCATACTGTGAGCAACAAGAAACTTGTGTTCCTGTATCCTGTTTACAATACCTGCCTATTGAATCTGTTCCAGAACATGACCACCCACTTTTTATCTTGTTTTGGCATGTAAACTGCCCTGCGTTTGGGCAATTAATATCTGATTGGCACCTTAATTTTGTGTCTTTTGTTATTGTCTGCCATGTATAATCTGACTTACATATTTTATCCTCTGTAGATGTGCTTATAACTGCTCCTGGGCAACATGATTTAATCTGTCTTGTTGCTGAGTCTGGGTATATATAAGTTATCCCATTATCCATATTTAACTCCTTTGCTGTATATACCGCACCAGCTAAACAGAATTTATTATTAGATGAATCGTATATTGTTGCTCCATACTGTGAATTTATATCGAAGTTGATTGTGTTCCAATATTCTAAATATGGTGCTGTCTCGCTTGGTCTTAAAGAATCTTTTGTATTAAGTATTAACTTTTCCCTATAAGATTGAGTTGGGCATGATAGGTCGCATGAGCTATCGCATATTTTTGTACCTGCTGGGTCTTTAGATGTTGAATAAAGTCTTAGACCAAATTTGTTGTAAGAATAAGAAATAGTACCTCCTAGATCTTTATTAACCCATGAGCTTAATATGCTTGCTTTTGTTTGTGCTACAACATAGATACTATTCATGTCTATTTGCATTGATGTGAATGGCAATTCATCTAGACTATAAGTTCCAAATGTTACAAGATTCTTGTATCTTTCTTGGCAGTTGTTTTTATTTGAATCACAAATTAGATATTTAATTCTAACACCCCCACCTAGTATATTACTCGTCAAATAGTCCCAAAAAGATTTTGTTATAGTAACATGTATGTTTGATACTTGATTAGTCACTACACCTATATCTTGTTTAGATATCCATACACCAGAAGAGCCAATATTGTAAATTGGTGAACCTGTCCCAACAACATCACATTTGAAAGATGCAAAAACTGGTATTGCTAATTTAACATTGCTCGGCAAATCTCCAACAGCAAGATACTTTTTATTTGCTACTGAGGCAATAATAAATAGAGCTAAGATAAAAAATATTAATATTGCTGATTTTGTTTTTTTATTCATTCTCTATTATATCAATACCCAACTCCTTAAAAATTAATTTACAGCTTGCATTCCTTCCTTTCTCTAACTTTTCCATATCACATTTTAACATAGCTTTACGCATCTCCGAATAGTTCAACTTTACTGCTCCTTCTTTGGAGCCTAAGTATTCTCCTACTGTCTTTGGTCTAAATTCCATGAATATGAAAAATAAAAAAAATAAAAAAAATAAATTTGTCTTTAGGTGAAGTACATTGTTGCACTTGGTGTACCTAAACCAACTCTGGCAGTATCTGAGTTTGCTGTCTTCTGAACATCAAGATATATATTTCCGTCGTTAGCAAAATAATAATTTGCTGGGATTACCTTAAATGTTACAGGAGAAGATGTATCAGTTGCTCCATTCTTGAATTGGCATGTTATCTGCCTAACTGAGGATGTTCCATCATCAAGTGTTGAATCTAGTCCAAACATTTGATAATTGTTAGCCGTTGCACTTACTGAATAAGTAACTTGGCTATATGGTACTGTTGGCAAAATTGAGTCGCCTGTGCATGTAACTTGTTGTATGGACGAGTTCTTCTCAACAATTAAAACACCTCCAAAAGGTGCAGATGATTGTTGATATGTTCCTTGATACTTCAAAACTATTGACTTTGTGTCGCCAGCTCCCATAGATACGTTAGCGATTCCACCTTGTACATTTGCATTGCCTAAAGAATCGTAAAGTATAATTGTTTGGGTTGCGTTAGCATAGCCGTTCTTATTAACAATATTATTGTTAAGAGTGCCTGCTACAAATTCAATCGGTCTGACGTATGTTGTCGCATTGCTAACCCAATATGTGTATGAATCCCCAGGATTCACATTGGTTATTGCTGTAGTTGTTGCTGCAGTGCCTTTCTTTTGGTAATAAGCTGTTCCTGCAACTACGGCAGTTGTCCATTTTTCTTGGGTTGCATAAGTCGCAACAGGATTGACATTTACATTAGCATTAGAACCGCTTGTGCCATCCGAAGTTGCACCGCCTCCTTCTATTGCTAAAAAGTCCCATTTACCTCCTAGTGTTCCTGTCCCACCTAATGCCAAAAGAGCAATAACTAGGGCAACAACACCAACCATGCTAGAATTAGCACCCATAACCTTCTTGTGTTTTCCTGTGAAAGCTACGAGACTAATTAATCCTGCTATTCCGAACAAAATCCATAACAATGTGTTTGTTTCCATTTCATTACCTCCTTGCAGAGTTCCCTTAAAAAAATGTTGCTTTTCAAGTCAAAAACTCTTCGTTTTCTTCAAACGCAAGATTTTAGCACTTAATCGCCAGCATTAATTCCATCACTTGAGCTATTTTAGCTGGGTTTTTCTAAAGTGATGATTGTAACAATTTAAAATTATATATATATTTAAAACGTTGGTATAAATAATTTATAATTCATTTTCAGAAGCTAGAGCTTGCAGTTGTTCTTTTGTGCATGTGCCCTCTATTGTTTTTGTTATGCCTCCGTCTGCGTTTCTTTTAACTTTAATAGTACATTTATCTTTTTTTTGTTTAGGCGGTGGCAGTGGTTTATCAAAGAATGTCATAAATCCCCCTTTATTTTTTTTAAAAGTCTAGAAAATAAACTCTCATCATTCTCTTTTATTTCTCCATTAGAAAATGAGTATAAAAATCTAAATATCGCCTCATATCTTCCAGCCATCTCATAATATTCTTTGGATTGTTCTGCCTCTCCTATTTCCATTTTTCTTTTTGCTAATTCTTTTAAGCCCTGAGCAATCGCTAAATCATGTTTAGACATGCAATATTCTTGTGATTTTGGATTTTTTAACATTTCATATAATATTTTTGACCTATCCCTTCTGACTCCATCAGCTATTCTTTGGAACATCTCATCTTTATTTGATATAAAGCTCATCTCTGCATGATGCTCCAAAGCAATCATATTTTGCAATACAAAAGATGCATCTTCTAAAAATCCAACATCTTTTTTATCGCTAAGCATTTAGCACCCGAAATTCAGTATCTTCTTACATACTGATGAAAAACTTGAATAATAACCTTTAAGAGAGCTGTCTAAAGAATCTTCATGTTTTGTTACAATCTTAATAGCCATGATTATTAAGAAAAATCCTCCTATTGTTAATAAAATTATTGCCAACCATGACATTTTAACCTATGCCCTTCCTGCATGATTTTCTTACTAATTCGGCTATTTGAGCAACTCTCTTTTGGTCTTTTTCCATCATATCCATAGTACCAACTATTCTTGGCTCGCAGTTATCATTTGAGTCTGCTGTAATTGTGACTTCTGTTCCAGTTGATAGTTTCTCATTTCCGTCTGCCTCAAATAGCCTACAATTAAGACCTCTTCCGTCTTGTGTTGGCTCGCATCTTATTCCTTTGTTATTAGTGAATATTCCCATAATTATTAATGATGTTTAAAGTATTTAAATTTAATCGCAGTGAACTACTGAACCGAGAAACTTGTTTTTTTTGTAAACACATTTCTTATTAAATGCGTATTCGTCTGTTTCTTTTATTACAAAATCTCTGTTCATTAAAGTTTGTAAAATTGCTTCTACTTCTGAGTGTAAACTTGCTCCAACAAATTTAATACCTTCAAAAATTAATGTTGGATAGTTATTATCAACAACCTTTTTATATTTCTTTATTAATGGATGGTCTTTTACTTTGAAAGAATACATATTTGTGCAATCTATTATTTTTATTTGTTTTTCAACTTGAACTTTAGCATTAAAACGCCATACTATATCCTTATATATTTTGCAATGCTCACAACCTTGCACTATAAATAATATTCTATGATTAAAAAATTCTAGCATGTTTGTTTTTAAATATTCTATTTAATTTTTCTTGATAATAGTCCGTTAATTGACTTATGCATATTTGTTTTTTGCATCTAGTACAAAATATTAAACCAATATCGTTAAATTCTGATTGACACACCTTTCCATAGACAAACTCGCATTTGTGTACACTATCTGTCATAAAACTAACTCCTGACAAAAAACAACTCTTCCAGAGTCTAAGATGCAATATCCTTCATGGTTTGATATAATTAAAAATTCGTGAAGTGTAGAGCCATTAATCTGTATTATTTCCTTTTTTGTGAAGATACTTTTATTTGATAGATAATTCTCATATATATCAGCATATTGCCAGCATACACCTCCCTGTGTTTTTATGTCACTTAGATTTGTATTTCTGACATTTGATATATTGTACTTATAATCGATTGAGTTAACTGCTTCTTCTCCTAATTTTTCTAAGTCTATTTTTCTATCAAAGTCTATAAACAAAAAATAAGATAAGATTATTGATAAAAAAAATAGTAATATGAAAATGTATTTTTCTAAATAATATTTAATTCTTTCATTTAACATATTTTAATACTCCTAAGTCTATTTGTGTAAGTAATTCGTCAAAATCTTCTTCTATTGCTACATCATTAACGACTGGTATATTATACACCTTTTTAATGCATTCAACTATTTTATCTGAATAAGGAGTTACGCTTACTATTTTGCCATTTATATATCTAACTACTATTTTGTTGTAATCGTCGTCTATTCCTTTGCTCAAAGCATTTATATTTGTTCTTATTAAGGCAAAATGTTTAGGGAATTTAACTTCCTCTTTTTTCTTAAACAATTGCGTTTTCCTCCATCTTAAAAGACTCTGGCTCTTTAAACTCTTCTTCTATATTTATCTTTTGTTCTCTTATTGTCTTAATATCTGTGTTTTCTGCTGTTGGACTCTCATATATATTAGTTATTGGGTTTGTTTGCACTACTCCTTTAATAGCCCCTCTTGTTGAATGTATCGCCCTTGTGAGAGAACCTAAAACCAACGATGCTTGATATGCCTCCAAAAAGTATAAATAGTATAAAAGATTTGTATCTTTTACCAAAATCTCATATTCTTCATTAATCTTCTTTTTTGATGGTGCATTAATTATTCTTATAAGAGCTCTCTCTAAAGGCAATATTACAATATTAGTAAAACACTCTTCTAAGACTCTTTTATATTCGTTTATTACAAACCACGCCTTAAAGTTTGTTTTTTCATTCTCTTTGACTATCTGTGTATTTGAACTAAATAAATCAATCTCTATAGAGTCTAGCTGTGCGTCTATTCTTCCAATTGAATCAATAAACCATTTATAATGCTCTTTTGCGTTTAAGCTTATATATTCATTATTAATTGGCTCTATTTTTGATATTAAAAATATCTTAGAGTTATTAAGACATAGTCTCATGTCCATAAGTTTATCATATTTCATAAAAAAGTTTTTTCTTTTTATTGAGTCTCTTAAATTGATGAACTTAAAATAGTTTTGTTTTATTACTTCAAAGTTTATTTTAATTGGAATTGGATAACCAAAACTGTTGTAAACTCTAAAATTCTCAACTTGTATATCATTATAATACTGAGAATATTCGTCTATTGTGACAAGACACCGCTCAAATCCCATGTTCCTCCGAATTGTTTTTCTAACAAATATTTTGTCTTGCCTAAATAACTTTTTCTTAATATAAATACGTTTGGTGTTCTCCCAAAATTTGGATACCTAATAGTTTTTGACTTTTCTTTGAGTCTTATAACTTTTCTTCCGAGTAACTCAGCAAGATAGTTTTCAGCGTCGGGCATTTTGTATCCATATCTTCTGTGCAGTATGCCTGTCGTTATTATTCCGCCATTATCTACAATCTTCGCTAGAACATCTACTTGGATAGTCATACAATCAAATTGTAAGAGAACTTTATATATTTAATCATTTTTCATCTATATACAATTAAAGTGTTAAGTGTTAAAGTGTTGAATTTAAATTTATATTCTCTAAAAGTTCGCTTTAATTTGAGATTTTCGCTAAAGTGTTCGACTAATTAAAGCGAACTTTTGAACTTTAAATTTAAATGTTTATATATATGCGATAAAAATATTAAAGTGTTCAAAAGAAACATAGTGCTGTTTTTTGTTTCTTTTTTGGTTTGTGAAACATAGCTCTCGCTACGTTAAAATGCATGCGGAATATTTAAACTTTATTGTTATGTAGTATATAATTATTTAAATTTAAAGATTTTACCGACGATAAATTTCTTTTTGGAACACTTTAGTAAAATTTTTGTATATATATAGAATTTAAATTTAAAAATGCAAAAGTTCGTGTTAATAGCGTAGAACACTTTAGCGAAAATCTCAAATTAAAGCGAACTTTTAGAGAATATAAATTTAAATTCATGCATTTAGCGTTTTAGCGTTTAACATTTTAACAAACGTAACATTTAAATAGTTTGTAAATTTAAATTGTACATGGTAATAACATTAATGGAAGATTATAATGGAGAAATATTGCACAGAGACGAACAATACAGATTAATTAAGAAAAACTTTGAATTATTCAAACGTGATGGTTTTGCGAATAATATTTTAGTCCAGGGTGTTACAGGCTCAGGCAAAACAGCGACAATAAAAAAGATAATTAACGAGGAGGAATCTTGTTTTTATGTGGATTGCAAAGAGTACAACACAACAAAAAAGATATTCGCTTACTTCTCAAAAAAAAGAAATATTGCAACGTGTGATATCATAAATAAGTTTATCGAAGAATTAAAAGATAATAAAAAAGTATTAATATTCGACGAAGTCCACAGAGTAAAAGATATTTTTTGTTTTGTTGATACTCTAAACATGATATACAGAAGAGTATCAGTGCCAATAATAATAATAACAAATCAATTTAATTTTTTAACAAAAATTCCAGAAGATGCCCGACTTACTTTATTCTTTCAGACAATAGGCTTTGATGCTTATAATGCTTTACAATTAGGGGATATACTTAGAGACAGACTCGCTAAAATAGATGGTATAAACTTCCCAGAAATTTCTATCAATCAATTATGTGCTTATGTGGTAAAAAATAATTTTTGCTCTGCAAGGGTATGTTTAGATATAGCAAAAAAATGCATACAAAACAATAATTACGAATATGATTTTATTATAGCAATAGCCAAAGAGATGGACAGTAATGAATTATTAAATTTTGTATACAAGCTAAACAGCACAGAAAAAAATTTTTTAAGCATTGTTTTAGAGTTAGTAAGAGAGAATAAAGAGATAACATCCGCAGATATAGCAAAACAGATGTGTGATATAACATTAAGCAGAGTATCGCAACTAATAACTATTTTTTGCAAAGAATATCTGCTTTTAGAAGAGAGATATCTAAATTTTGGTGTTGGAGGAGGCAAGTATAGACTTATAAGATTCAGAAATGATGCCGACAAATCAAGTCTATATAGTATACTTCATCCAGAAAGAGGCGTTTATGAAGAGTCTTAAAAAGTGTCCAGTATGCAGGTCAAAAAAGCTGAATAGGTCAGGTAATTATATATATTGCAGAGGATGCAATTATATACGCAAAAACAAAATAGAACCTATAAAATACTCAAGAATAATGGAGGAATTAAATGATTTACGAACAGCCTAAGATAATGTTATTTACGGCAGAGATAGCATTTAGGGCGTGCCTTATTGAATTAGAAAAAAGAGGATTTTTAATAAAAAGTCTTATTCCTGCAAATATGAATAGATACTTAATCGTGCATGGGAGTGATAATATAATGCTTACATTCAAAAGGAGCTTATTTAAAAATTTTTATAGACTCGATTCTGAAGATTCAAAGACAGTCGGAGACTCAATTAATGTAAACCATCTAAAACAAGCTATACAAAATAAAGTAACAAAAATATATCTTATATTAAAAAACGGATTCGTCTATTCAATAGATATACAGGATTTTTTATGTAAATCAATAAGATGGACAAATATGGAAGGAGAGGATATTAGGTCTGTATCAATTCATGCATATAAAAAGGAGTTTAAACTGTGAAAATAAAAGTATATTCCGAAAGAATTTATATAAGATGGTGTAAGAGACATAATGGATATTATAAAACGCATTGTCATCTTGGGGCTTGTTGCAATCCATGCAAAAACAAAATAGAACCAGAGAGATGCAAAAAGATAAGTAATTATGATACTAATTGCAAATTCGATATGAGACATTATACTAATACAAGGAGGCGAGCAAATGATAGATGAATTAAAAGATATTAAAAGTAATCCATATAAATATATCTGCAATTATGCAGAAGAAGTATTGCCGTCTACAGGAAAAGATGTTTTCACTGTTTTAGCTTTGCAACCACCAAGTCTTATTATTCCGCCATTTTTAAGCAATGGTTCATCTATTAGGTCTAATATTAACTGTTTTTTTTTAGCTCCAGCAGGCTCAGGCAAATCAACAATAAGCAGAATGTTTATGGATTTTGCGTATGAACCAATATTCATAAAGTCAATAACAAGTGCAGAATTATATAGTCAGATATCGAAAAAAAAAGATTGTTGCACGCTAATAGTAGACGACTTTGCACAATTATCAAGAGATATAGATGTTATTAAAATATTAGAGTCATCTTTAGGTGAAGAAAAGAAGATTAATAGAAGAACAAGAACATCTAGCTATGATGAGGATGTTAATGTATGCGGTCTTTTATGCGGTGTTCCTTTAGACTTAAACGTTTATCTAAGCATGTTATCAGGTCTTATATTTAGGTGTGCTCCAATATCCATAGTTCATAATATAGAAGAACACAGTCTGATTGGTGATAAAATCGCCAATGGAATTGGAAAAGACCACACAATAAAACTAAGCCAAGCTGTAAAAAATTTTTATATAGAATTGGCAAAAGTACAGGCAGGAGAGAATAAAGACATAAAACCAATAGTAGCCTATAATTTTAAGACAGAACATCTGCAAAGATCAAAAGAAGAATGGAAAAGCCTGTCTAATTCTTTTTTGCAAAGCCACCCAGGGTTTAGCTGGTTTAGAGAATATTTTGATTTTATACGTTTTATGATTGCTCATGCATTTATGAATGTATTTAATGGTAGAGCAACAGATGGAGTTTTAACACCAAATGATGAAGATTTTAATGTAGCATTCAGATTAATGATTCGGTCTATAAGATTTAAGTATAGATTAATTCATTCAGATGTCATGGCTAATTCTGTGAGAAGCTCAGAAGATTTTTATAATATTATGAACTCAAAGATTCCTTCGGAAGAAGAAAAACAATATATTAGGGCTATACTTTCAAAGTCAAAAAAATCAAGAAGATTGAACATATAAAATTTTTATACCAACAATTTAAAAACAATAATCTTTTTGTTAATAGATGTCTAATTATAAGGAAGTTTGTAAAACAAGTTATGTCAGAAATGTTTGCAGAAGATTTGGGGAGGCATCAAAACGCTGTATAAAGGTCAAGCGTTTGGCTAACTCAAATTATTGCAAAAAATAACTGAAAGGAGAAACACAATGAGAAGCACAACTTTTAAACACCTAGCAAATTGGTTGGTTGTTGTTGGAGGTTTGAATTGGGGTTTAACTCTATTCAACTTTAATGTAGTTACTTGGCTCGCTGGAATAGTGAATTGGAGTACTCTTGCAACAGTCTTATATGCGTTAATTGGTGTATCAGCACTTGTCAAAGCATCAGAATTGGTTAAATAATCTTAGACTTCATTGATAGTCCATAGATTATTATTATCTCTGATTCCGACAAAATTGCTATAATTTCTAAAGAATTTATGACGGCATACTCTAACTCTGTTTGTCAGAGATAAACTATTATCTCCGTCTTGTTTATACTGTATTATGCCTTTAGACAGGAGAGTTTTTACATGATAGCGAATAACTAGAGACTTCTTTTTGTAAAATCTAAAAGTCTCTTTTTTGTCCATAAATATAGGCTTATCCTCCCACTTTATTAATTTTGCAATGTCTCCATAATTGCAGTTTATATCTTTTTTATTCTGTTTCCAGATATTATAGAGTATAAGAGAATTTATATGCTCATACTTGCGATAGTTCATTAAACTAAGATAATTTTATAACTTTTAAATTTAATTATTAAAAAAAATAGCATAATTAAATTTAAAAACTACGCAAATTAATATTAATTATGGAGGAAGATATAAAAACCAGCAAACTATTTCTTGCTTGTAAGTTTCACCAAGAGAACTTGCAACTCTTAGAACAGTGGAAGAAGATTGTAAGAGATAAGTATGGATATGGAGGCATTACTTACAGACTTGAAATTTTATTAAAGCGAGACTTAGAAGAAATACACAAAGAACCAGATGAACCAGAACTTGACAACATTAATTTTGGGAATAATTGATTTTTCAATTGGTTTTTTTGTTGGTTGGTTTGTATATAGATTCATCAACAATAAACAAGAAGGAGAGGCAATAAATGAACCCATTGCAAATAATGAATAAAATCGGAGACGCAATATCCTCACAAGTGCAAAAATTTCTCTTATTTTTAGACAGCAAATCTATTTTTACTTCTGTAACATCTGCAAAGTTATCCTCTATTATTTTATTGCTTTTAGTATTATTCCTATTCAACAAGACAGTTAAAACAGTGTCAGCAATAGTCAGATGGGGGGTTGTAATAATTATCTTATCTTTAGTTGCTACAATTGGAGTGTCTATAATATGAAATATTTATTATTCTTTATATTTGCTGTTATGATGTCATTTTCTGTGTCAGCATCAATAACATGTAGCCCAAGCTTTATTAATTATGATATTCAGGAAGAACAAACACCATCATCAACCTCTATCACATGTTTTCTACAAGGAATAAATCAAACAAATCTAACAACAAAGATAGATGCCTCAAATTCTATTCAATTATCTTATAATTTACCGATACAGTTTGATTCTAGCAATATGGCTAGAAATTTTGATATTAATTTTAATCAAAAACCAAAAGGAAATTATAAGTCATTTCTTGTTTTTACAGACGGAACGATAATTAATATTAATTATAATGTATCTGCAAAACCAGCCCCACAGTGTCAGATAAATCCGAGTTTAGTGTCTTATTATCAATCAGTACAACAAGGAACTACTTTAAACCTACCAAAGATTATATTCAGTCCAACAAATTGTGACGGCAGTTTATCCTTATCTGCTTCAACAGTAACAATGCAGGGGGGAATAGTGACTACATCAGGGCAAAGACCAGTCTATATTGGCTCAATAGAATCAAACGGAATAAACTTAGTAGTAGACACGAATGGTCTAGCCACACAACAAACATATACTTCAACTTTAACAATCCAATCTTTTGGAAAAACTTTCACAATTCCTTTTAATATAGTAGTAACCGCAGGAGTAACACCAGCAACTAACTTCTCAATCAATAATCTGCCCCAATGTTCTCTAACAAATAATATATTGAATCTCAATTCAACTTATAGACTAATATGCAATAATATGCAACCAGATATAACTGTCCAACCATCAATTGACAATTTATACTTGATTGGTGTAGGTCTTGAATCATCTGTTTCAACTTATACGTGGAGTTTTCAGCCAATTAAGTTTGGAAACACAAGAATAACAGCAAATTTCTTTTATAGAAATGCTCCAGTCGGGCAACCTTTCACGCAAGATGTAAATATACAGAGTACAGGTTATGTAGTCCCAGGAACATCTTTAAAAGTCTCATATTTCCCATTATTATCACAAGCAAGAGAAAACGAGAGAGTAACTATTCAATTAGTAGACAATAGCTCAGGAAATTTAATAAACGATGGAGAGATTCAGATTGATTCAACACCAATATCAAAAAATGGAAGCAATTATTATTTTAATTTTTTATCTTCACACAATTATAGTCTAAGAGCAAGAGCATCAGGTTATAATGATTTAGTTCAAACGATAGGTTTAGAATTAAGACAAATGATTTTAAATATAACGCCCCAAGACGGGGATGATTTAACAACGTATAACATAAAAACAGATATAGCAAACGCTACATTAATGATTGATTCTAATATAGTTACAAATCCATATATAGGCAGTATGACTTATGGAGTACATACTATAAAAGCAACAAAAGATGGATATTATCAGATTTTAAGAAATGTAACAATAAATGAAGCTGTAAAAATAGCAGAGACACCTTATACTTTTGAGTCTGGGAGTAATTTTGTTATAATGCTTAATAAAAATTCTTCTTTTTCTGTTAATTTTCAAAAAGATATAAATTCTAACACAGAAAACTTAACTTCTGGAACAGGAACAAAAATTTCATTTTCACCCAAAAATGCAGGTATATATACGGTTATGGCAGACAATAGAGTTTTGCAGACTTATAGTTTAGAAAAGACATGGTTTGAAAAATATTGGTATTATTTTGGAGGAGGTGTTGCATTAATTGTAATTATTCTAATAATAAGAAATAGGAATTCAAATGCAGGTGGATCAATTTCTGGCGTAAGTGTAGGAGGATTGTCAGGAGCTTAAAATGGGATGGCTCAAAAATATTGGTAAGTCTATTTTTAACATAAAAGATAAAAAACAGATTGTTATGCCTTTAGACGAGGAATTAGTCCAGAAAAATAAGATAGACGAGGGTTTAATAAAAAAAGCATCATCTCTAGAGGCTGAACTAGCAAGAATGTATGCAGAACAGAATAAAGTTGCAGAACAAAACAAGATAAGTGATGCAGAAAACGAGATTGCAAAAAAGCTAAAAGAACAAAAAGCAGAGATGGACAATTTCAGATATGGGAATAATCTTTCATTTAAAAAATTCTTCTCAATTTATTTTAATAATAAAAATCTTAGAAATAACCTAAGTGTTAGGTCTAAAGACATGAAAAAGGATTTTGGTTTATTTGATGATTTCAGGATTTATAAAGATGGCATTTTTGGCATTACTGTAAGAGGTGACAAGAAAGGAGAATCAAGAATAATATCAATGGGTAGTACGATTAACAGCGTGTTATATGAGCCATCATCTATTGCAGAACAGTTAAGAAGAGGCATTATTCTTATACCCTATGATGAAGAGCATAATTTTATACCAAATATTGAAAATGAAAAAATACCAGAGATATATTTTGATGATAAACTAAGTAAGTATCGAGAGAGTGAGGAGGTGCAAGTATCTTTTAGAGAAGCGGTTATACAAAGAGAGGAGATTATAAGAGAATTAAGGGAAAAATTAGAGCTTGCAGAATCCACTTTCTATCAGACAAAAAGGGAGAATGACACCCTAAAACGTAGCAATGAGATACTTAATCAACAAGTGCATGTTTACACGGCAGAAGCAAGCCAAGCAATGCAATTAAGTCTGCAATATGGAAATGCTATCGGAGACTTAAACAGGTCACATGCAACATTATTGCAAATGTCTGCTCTTAATGATGAAATGATGAAAAGATTGCAAAATGTAGTAACTCAATTACAGCAAAAATCAGAAGAGATACAAGTAACAACACACTTCCAAAGAGCAATTAATGAAGTTAAAAACCTAATGGAATGGGCTAAAAATCAAGTGCCAGAAACAATAATAAATGAGATTAAGCAAGAACCAGAGAAGAAGCCAATGGTACAGATTAACGAACCTCTTAAATAATTTACACCATAGATATTTAAATAAAATCTAGCTATTAAAAATATGGAAAATACTGTCTTGATTTTATTAATTGTAGGAGTCTTGTTTTGGTTATCTGAACTAGCAAAACTTTTAGATTCAAAAATATCAAAGAGAGAAAAGGCTTTATGGTTTATATTGTTTTTTGTAGGAAATATACTCACAGCAATAGTGCATTGGTTTGTGAGGAGAAAATGACACCGCAACAGAGGTGTTGTTAAATCTTAGGGACTTTTGCCAAATTTTCATCTCCTGTTAATTGCGGGACTTCTAAACTCTTTATGAGCATTGTTTCCCATTTATTACCTTGAACTTCTATACCGCATCTTTCCGCAGGAGTTAATTTATCTTTAACTCCTTTCCTTACAAAATTATGAAATATCTTAAATCCGTCTGCGTATGTTTGAGTTTCGTTTATTCCTCTTCTAACTTTCTGAAATTCCTTTTGATGAGTATGATGGTTTTCTATTGCATTGTTGTTTATTATCCTTCTTCTGCCTAAGATAGAGGTGTGCTTAACCTTTCTCTCTGCACCCCAATTTCTAAAAGTCTTTCTTATTCCATCTTGATAGGAAGGCAACTTATCTGTTATTATCTGATAAGGGACTTTGCCATTTTGTGCATATGCCTCTGTCATAACTGCTTGTGCTTCCTTGCTTCCTCTTGCGTGTCCTGTAAGATGTGAAGCAAGTAAGAATTTAGTCTGCTTATCCATTACATTCCATTGGTATTCATAATCAGCACCTTTCTTTCTATTGCCTTTTTTCGTTCTTACAAGTGTTTCGTCTGCGTTCCATATATTACCAACATTCTTAGGTTGCAAGGTTTTAGCGTATTTTTCCATTGTTTCGCTAAACTTCAAAACCCAATTTCTTATAGTGATATGAGAAATTGATAAGCCATAAAAATCTTTGAATTGTGCTGAAATATCACGATAGCTTAAACCTCTATAAAAGCAATCCATCGCTAAACATACTAATTTAGCATTACCTTTAATCTTAGGTATAGCAGAGAGAACAAACCTCTTTTTACAATCTAAACAGCTATATCTTTGCTTCTCTCCCAATTTGGTAAGTCTTACTCCTCTCTTGATTAGCTTATCATAGGTGCAGTAAGGACAAGTATCTCTTTTCTGTGCTTCTACAATTAATTCAACTTCTCTCTTTAATGGTGTAGCTTCAACTTCATAAGTAGTTTTTAGTTTTTCAAAAAGAAGAATAGCTTTAATGTGTTTGCAGTAAAGCCCGTTACCTTTGCACCTTCTCTCAAAGTCTTGGCATTCACAAGAATAGCTATCAATATGTGTAACCTTATACTTTTTCTCGCTATTGGATTGAGAGGGAACTAAATAAGTGAACTCGTCTATTTGCGAGGGGTTGCCGTTCTCTAAAATAGCTTTTGCTCGTTGGCTTCTCTTGTCTGCAAAATCCTTAAGGTTTTGCGTTTCTTGTGGAGTATTTACTTTTATTGTCATACTTATATAAGTAAATACTACTATTTAAACATTTGTATAGTTTACTGATATAAGTAAATATTATATAATTAACAACGATAAAAATAACCTTAATATTCCCTATTCCTATAAAATTAACTAATATTAACTATGTTTTTATAAACATTAACTATATAAAGAACAAAAACATATAAATTATATGAAAAATACCCAAAATTACAGGATTAAGAAAGTCGTTAATGCTTTCAAGTGTCTAAGGTGTGGACACGAATGGATACCGAGAGTTGAATTATCACAGCTTGAAGGAGAGTTAAAAGAGAAGCCTAGAATATGCCCTAATTGTAAAAGTGCATATTGGGATTTAGAAAAGAAAAACAAGGAGAAAAAAACAGATGACAAAAAGTAAAACAAAATCTTCGGAAGTTCATGCTTATATCTATATATCCAAAGAATTAACAGAAAAGAAGGGATGGGACAAAAGTCAAATTTATACGCAAGGCGAATGTTTGAAAAATCCTGAGATTAAAAAATATCTTCTACAAACTAAACCCGAAAATGTTGTTGAAGTTAATGAAAAAATATTTTATATTATTGAAAGCAAGAATGAGAGAAAAAAGATTGATATCGCTTTACAAGAAGCAAGAGAAGATTATGCAGATAAGATAAATCAAGGCAATAAGATTAAAGCATTATTCATAACGGGAATTGCTGGAAATAATGTTGAGGGATATATAGCCAAGAGCCAATTTTATCAAAATGGAAAATGGGAGAATATCACAGAGAACGATATTGATATAACGGGTCTTCTTTCTAAAAAACAAGTTGAAGATATTTTAGAGCAAAAGACAGCACACCTTAAAGATGTTGAGATTACCGAAGATGAATTTTTAGAAACAGCAGAAAATATAAATGAAATCTTGCACGAAAACTCTATTAATAAGGATTACAGGGCAAGATTTATTTCTGCTTTGCTTTTAGCTATGTCTGATGGAAAAGAGATTGATGTTACACAAGAATGTGACGTTTTAATTGAGAACATAAACTCAAGAGTAAGTTCTATCTTGAAAAAGCATAATAAATTTAATTTCTCTAATTTCATAAAAATAGAAGAGCCATCAAGTTCAGATAATCATATTAAAGTTAAAGAAGCTATAAAGAAAACTTATCAGGAATTACTTAACTTAAATATTCGTTCTGCTATGAACTCTGGCAAAGATGTTTTAGGTAAATTCTATGAGGTATTTCTGAAATATGGAAATGGTGCCAAAGATATTGGGATTGTTTTAACTCCAAGACATATAACAAAATTCGCAAGTGAAGTTTTAGATATAAGTCACGAAGATTTGGTTTTAGATGTTGCTTGTGGAACGGGAGGTTTTCTTGTATCTGCTTTTGATGAGGTAAGAAGAAAAACAAAAAACAAAGAAGATTTTGAAAAGTTTAGGTTGAATGGGCTTTATGGAATTGAAGAGCAAGACAGCATTATTTCTCTTGCTATTGTCAATATGATTTTTAGGGGTGATGGAAAGAACAATATGATTGAGGGAAATTGTTTTAGAAAATGGTTGAATGCTAAAACAACAGGCAAAGTTTATTCTGCCGAATATTTATCAGAAGATAAAGAGAACAGAATACCGCCGATAACAAAGGTAATGATGAACCCGCCTTTCGCTTTGAAAAAAGGAGATGAACAAGAATACAAATTTATTGAACACGCATTAAAACAAATGGAAGATGGTGGTTTATTATTTGCAGTTTTACCTATATCAGTATTAGTAGAAAGAGGAACAAAAGAATGGAGAAGGGAAGTTTTGTTAAAGAATAATAGATTAATGGCTGTTATTACATTTCCAGACGATTTATTTTACCCTGTAAGTGTCGGGACTATCGGGTTATTTGTTAAGAAAGGAAAACCGCATAATTACAAAGAAAATGAAGTTTATTTTGCAAGATGTATTGAAGACGGATTTGGCAAAAAGAAAGGGGTTAGAAAAGAGAATGCTAAAATTAGAAATAGGTTAGAAGAAATAAAAGAAGAACTTAAAGAATTTATTATAAACGACAAAGAACCCAAAATTAAGAATATTCCAGAATTTAAGAAAATTTGTTTATTGGAAGAGGAAGATAAAGATTGTGAGTTAGTAGCCGAAGCATACATTGATAGCTCCATTCCTTCTTTTGAAGAATTAGAAAGCGGATTAGATGAAATGATAAGAGAAAGTTTAGCTTTCAAGATAAAATATATTCACAAATTAGAGGAGTTGAAAAAATGATTACTACTATTGATAAATTATTTAATATCGTATATGGACAGAAAGAATATCATAATAAAGAATGGTTAGAAGGAACGGAAGGGAAACAAATTTTGATTTCTTCTGGCGGAGAAGATAATGGAATTTATGGTTTTTTTGATATTGAGCCAAAATTCAAAGCTCCTGTTATAAGTGTTCAAGGATATGGCACTATCGGACAAGCATTCGTGCAAGAATATGATTGTGCTATTGATGACCATATGCTTATTCTGACACCAAAAGAAAAGATGAATTTAGAACAATTATATCAAGTTGCATATCAAATTAGACTAACAAAATGGAAATATAGATATGGCAGAGGTATAACTCCAACAAGATTAAGGAAAGAAAAAATAAGAATTGAGGATTTTAAAATAAGTCTAAAGAAATATGAGGATAAGTTTATGCCTAAAGAACAAAAGAAGATTAATATTAAACCTAACAAAAATATTAAACTTATTCCTATAACTGAATTATGCAATATTGAAAGAAGAAGTGCTATACCTCAAAATGCTATGGACTTAAACGGAAATGTTCCTTATGTAACAACAAGTTCAAAAGATAATGGTATTTCTAATTTTGTCAATGAAGAACCAAACACAAAAGGAAGATGTTTGAGTGTTGCTTTAAATGGTAGCTGTGGGCAAACCTTCTTTCAATTTGATGATTTTATAACAAGTGGGGATAATGCTATAATCTCTTTAAAAGGTAAATATAATCCTTATTTGCTTTTTTTTATAGGATATAATATTTATAGGCAAAGATGGGGTTTTAACTATTATAGAAAACTATCTGAAACAAGATTAAAGAAATTCTTGATACCTATGCCCATAACCGCTAAAGGCGAATATGACTTAGAGTATATAGAAAAATTGGTTAAAAACTGCTATGGATATGAAGAATTGAAAAAATACCTATAAGTCCCTTTACTTAACATCTAAATACAAGTCCCGATTAATTAACAACACCGCAACAGAAAAGATTTAAAAGAGTATCTAAACATGGTGTTGTTAAATCTTAGGGACTTTTGCCAAATTTTCATCTCCTGTTAATTGCGGAACTTCAACGACTCTGAATCTTGCATGCTCCAACGGAGGACAATCACAATGCACAACAACATGCACGAGACCAACAACCCCAGAAATTAATATTCCGACAGATAGCGCAACATGTAGAAACTATGCAACTTCTAATGGTTTTCAAGGCTCAACATTCCAGATAGATTTAACTTCATTAACCTCCTGTCAAAATTACGTCTATTCTAAATATTGCTCAACACCCTCCAGGGTATTAATAGAAGGGAATTGTTGTATGTGGAGATGTTAAATGGCAAATTTATATTACTAATAAGCTATTTAAACAATAGCGACTCAAAACCTACTTCACAGTCGCTTATAAATCCATGTATAATACAACATACATCTTAGCTGGAAAGATGAACATTACATTATACACTTATTATAGAAACATTTAAATAGTCTTATAACCTAATATAATCACATATAACATGGAAGAAACGAAAATAAAAAGGAAGGTCACAACAATAGCCTTAGAAAATGAGGTTTTAGACGCCCTTAAAAAGTTAAAAATTCATCCTAACCAGTCTTATTCAGAACTAATTAAAACTATATTGGAGAAACAAAATGGTTAACGATTCATGCGAATCCTGCAATTCCTGCATTTCCTGCGTAAATCTAGTTAACGGCTTTATGTGCTATGGTCTTAAACTTAAAAAGAAAGATCCATCTAAGTTTTGGATTTTCAATAAAGAAGTATCCAAAAAGGAATGGGATAATAGATATTCAATTAAAAAAGAGGTGAAAAATGGTTAATCAATCCTGCAATTCCTGCATTTCCTGCACAGACTCTAAATATTGTAAATCCTGCAATTCCTGCATTTCCTGCACAGACTCTAAATATTGTACCGACTGCATTTCCTGCACAGACTCTAAATATTGTACCGACTGCATTTCCTGCACAGACTCTAAATATTGTAAATCCTGCAATTCCTGCATTTCCTGCACAGACTCTAAATATTGTACCGACTGCATTTCCTGCATTTCCTGCACAGACTCTAAATATTGTACCGACTGCATTTCCTGCACAGACTCTAAATATTGTACCGACTGCATTTCCTGCACAGACTCTAAATATTGTACCGACTGCATTTCCTGCACAGACTCTAAATACTGTGAATCCTGCAATTCCTGCATTTCCTGCGTAAATCTAGTTAACGGCTTTATGTGCTATGGTCTTAAACTTAAAAAGAAAGATCCATCTAAGTTTTGGATTTTCAATAAAGAAGTATCCAAAAAGGAATGGGATAATAGATATTCAATTAAAAAAGAGGTGAAAAATGGTAATTGAGATTAAGTCAGGCAAAGCTTTCTTAGAACAAGAGTATAGAGCAGATGTTCAGTTAAGTCTTATTGCGAATGCCGACAAAATTAAAAGTAAATTAAAATATCTAAAGATGAGGTTGGAATGGAAGACCTAAGATTAATAATAATAGAATTAAAAGTTATATGTAGCGAGTTTCTCAAAGATGCATCACATGATATGATACTAGACTGCTCGACTAGAATATTTAATTCGCAACAGATAAATAGCAACAGAGATTATAGAAATGAAGAAAACCAAAGACCACAAAACAGCCAACACAAAAATGGGGGCGAAAGCCTCCTCGCAACTCAAAAACAAATATACTTCTTAAAAGCAAGAGGTTTTGATGGGGATTATGTAACCTTAACAAAGGAAGAAGCAAAAAAATTAATATCGCAATATAAAAAAGAAGAGGACTCATCAAAAAACAGAGACTTTCAGGATGACGCAATATGACAATTTGTGAGGAATGTAATGAGAAACGTGCCGAGAAGATATGCTCATCATGCGATGCCTATCTATGCAAAGAATGCTTTGAAGCACACAAATGTGAAGGATTTATAGAGGATAACAATGAATAATTCAATAAAACTAAGCTTTATTCTTGTAGGAATTTTATCTTTAGTATTATTTTTATATTCATTTGAGCTTATGTGGAAAGGGATACACAATGTTGATTTATCATGGAATGTGTGCAGAATGGCTGGCTATTATAATGATAGTTGTGATAACTTCCAAGATTATTATGACATAGACAAGTCTATATCTATAAAAGATTTATACATCACAGGTCTTAAACAAATAAGGATAAGTTTTTATTCAGCATTGATTTTTTGTTTTTGTTTAAACTATCTTATGTTAAAATTAATAAAAGGAGGTGTAGATGGCAAACGAGTTAGAGTATAAGAAATTCGAGGAGAGGTTAGACTGGGCAATAGCAACAATAAAGTGTAAATGTGAAGCCAATAATCTAACTTTTAGCGAGAAGTTATTTGCGGATGCTGTGCATGTTGCTGAGACTTTATTTGTAAGGTCTGAGATTAATTATGCAACAAGAACCAAATAAGAACATATTTAAACTTTATTTATTTATTATTCAATAGGTAACGGGGGGGAAAATGAAGGTAACAACAAAAGGAAAAACAATAATAGTAAAACATAAACTGAGAAAAGATGAATGCTATAAAATCTCAAAAGGCACAAATTCTTGCAACTTTGTTATTTATAAGAGACCAATTTTAGTAAGAGGATTCTCAAATGTTTGTGAAGATAATATGCAAATACTAACAATAGATTATGATAATGTTGATATAAATGTTGTCAAGGAGGATTTTACAACTTTACAAAATCAATATGCTCTACCGCAGGCTTATCTATTCAAAACAAATAAAGGTTATCATTTGGTTTGTATTAAAAAGATGTCATCGAGAGAAGTAAATGAGATAATTAAGTCAACACGTTGCGATATTAACTATATGTCAATGCCATTAAGAAATGTTCACAGAAGTTATATTTTAAGAATATCAAATAAGGGGCATAAATCAAGACCAAAATACATTGAATTATTAGGTCACGATAAGTTTAAATCTCAAATATTAAGTAATGCACATTTTATTCTTTTATCAAAATTATATAAAAATCTACCTAAAATAAAAGGTAGTTATGATAGATTAAATAATGTGCGTATTCAGATATACGAAACAAACGCATGAAATATTCAGAAAGTATAAAGGACATGAAACAAAAGATAGAGTTAACTGGCAAGTATGAGGTATTAAGATTTACTGGAATATCAGAGCAGACTCTTAAAAGAATATTAACTCGTGACAAAAATAAAATATACGAGTTTATAATAGTTAAAAGGAGGGAAAATGAAAGATAAATTAGAAACTTTGGAAGATAAGATACATGAGGCAAGAGTATCAAGAGACAGAGCAAATAAAAGGATAAAAGATGTTTTTGACAAGAAAGTTAGGAGGATATCTAGGGAGTACTATGAAATCGTGGTTTACGGTAAATATAGGGTAAGAATTTATGGTTAGTCATAATAAAAACAGACCAAGTTACACATTAGGCAGGAATTCACCAGATTCTTATAAATCTTTTTTTGAGAGAATTGAAGAAAAGTTCGACACAGAAGATTTGGATAGCTCAGACTTTTTAGAGTATATAAACGGGGCTGGCTCGCTTAGAGACTCATTAAAACAAACAGCAGATGTATATGAGAGCATTAATAGAGCAACAAGTTTAATGGAATTAGCAGATATAAAAGACGAGCTTAATTCAGTAATAATATTCAAAAAACAATTATTAAATATATACGAATCTAAAAAAGAACAATTGATAATTGAGGAAAAAGAGAGAAGAATAGCGGAGAGTATAGCTAAAACGGAAGAGTTTGCAAGATTAAGAAATATAATTCTTAATGAAAAAACAAGGGGAGGGATATATGCAAAATGGGGCAGATACAAAAGAGAAGCTATTGTTATATTCAGTAATGGCAAGATAAAAGCATGGATGTATATAAAATGAAGTCAAAAGAGTATCTTAAAAAACATAGAGTCAATACTTCTCTACCAACAAGAGTGCGTTTCACTACAAAATTTAAGAGACTTAGATATTTTGAGGCTAGAAAGTTCCAGTATGTTTTGCCATTAGACAAAGTTAAGGTTTATACTATTTTAATTAAAGAGGAAATAAAGCAGAGAATCAAGTCTCATAATTTATATTGTATGGGTGATATCCTAGATGAAGATATAAGCTACTGGTTAGATATAACTCAACGTAAGAAGAGGAGGTTATATAGATAGGCAGATAAATCCATCTTTTTTTAGATATCTATATAATGAATGATTCTTGCCAGACTGTTGAGCAATGGATTCTAACCCTTTTATCCATAATGAATCTGGAAAAGTTTGGGTGGTTTAACTCAACCACCCAAACTTAAATAATTTAATTCTTACTAACAAAATTTAATTGTGGG
>Ga0233420_10000149_pt1 | contig 31847 bp, 25 predicted proteins | sample Watercolumn_Mata_4_FD_183009 | JGI IMG/M metagenome (GOLD analysis project Ga0233420, IMG submission 183009) | Freshwater microbial communities from Lake Matano, South Sulawesi, Indonesia - Watercolumn_Matano_2014_102_MG | ecosystem: Environmental > Aquatic > Freshwater > Lake | place...
GCAAAAACGTATGGGTAGTCAGCTCATATTGGTTTGCAAGTCGAGCTTGACCTGATAGCGTCGATTAGCAAACTGTTTTTTACTTCAAAAATCGATTCGGTTTTTTGCTCGTGAATTATTCAGGTTTAGTCGCCAGCGCCGGTGAGGGCGTCAGTGATGGTCTGAAAAGCTCCTTCAATACCTCCGCCAAGAGTAGCAATAACTGCAATGATGACAGCCGCCACCAAAGCTGCAATCAGGGCGTACTCGATCATCGTTACGCCTTTTTGAGATTTGATGGAGAGAAACTTGCTCAGCAGGGAAACAGTCAGAATGTTTAACATAGCTTTACCTTTTAATGAAATATGTTATTAGATACTACCACATCTAAACCCCTCTTTGTGAGTGCAGTCCTTTGCATATCCAATAAACGGGTTATGCAACCCTTTTGCTCAAATCAGGAGATAGCACTACATAACAAATATAGCGTGTAAAAAGAAAAAGTCAATAGCTTGAAATGTTATACTTTTATGATGTATCGATGGAGGTGCAGAGCTGAGCCGCAGCGATAAGTTATAATAAAATCTTTCAACAGATGGGATATAGTGTTGTTTTGTATCGAGGGTTTCTTTAAAAGGTATGAAAGACTATAATAGTATTATAATGTATACAGGGGCTCTATGAAAAGCTGTAAAAGATATAATAATGGCTGGCTGTATAGGTGAAATAAATATAATTAGTAGGTATTATATCCTGATATATTTGCATTATATAGTATCATGCATCACTCCTGAAGTGTGGTAACAGAAAACATCGATAGCTGTGTATAGTATTGCTCTTTAAAGGCTGTCTTTAACTTGTAAAGAATAATGTTCGTATTTTTGTAAATTGCGCATTTGACATTATGCTTAAAAAAATATCGGATGCTGTGATATGGTGATGTTTTTTTAAGGTAATCTTAAAAGGCAAAGGTAAGTGTCTGGGGCTGTGAGCAGGTATCGTGAATATCTCTTCATCACGAACTGCCTGTCTCAGGCCAGCTGCTGCACACTGCCCATGAATGAATAACGTAGTTGAAAGGGATGGATTGGGACAGGAAAATGTGAGACTTGTTTTTGTCTGTCATTCTGAGGAGGCTTGCCAACGAAGAATCCAGTTCTTTAGTGTCGAACCGGGACGTATCGACTGGATTCTTCGTCGCAGGCTTGATGGGCACAGGGTGTTTAAGCGTTAATGGCATCGGGATTGAAAATGCCATCGCTCAGGCCAATACCATAGGTGCGGAATTTTTCAGACACTCTGGGACGTATGCCTGTGGCTCTGAAACTTCCTTGTACTGTTCCATCTGTATTCGTCCCGGTTCGCTCGTAGCAGAATATCTCCTGTGTGGTGATGATGTCGCCTTCCATACCGGTGATTTCCTGGATGCTCGTAATCTTTCGGCTGCCGTCATTGAGCCGGTTGACCTGAACAATAAAGTGAACCGAAGATGAAATAAGCTGGCGCAGGGCTTTGCTGGGCAGATTGATGCCTCCGAGACCTACCAGGTTTTCGAGGCGGCTCATTGCATCCCGTGGGGTATTGGCGTGAATGGTGGTAAGCGAACCCTCGTGTCCGGTGTTCATGGCTTGCAGCATGTCGATCACCTCGGAGCTGCGAACCTCACCAAGCACAATACGGTCGGGCCTCATGCGCAAGGAGTTTTTCACCAGTGCGCGCATGGTTATTTCGCCTCTCCCTTCGATGTTGGGTGGGCGTGTTTCAAGACGAATGACGTGATCCTGCTGAAGCTGGAGTTCGGCTGTGTCTTCGATGGTGACAATGCGCTCGCTGTGGTGAATATAGCCCGAGAGAATGTTGAGCAGCGTGGTCTTACCCGAACCGGTTCCTCCTGAAATGATGATGTTGCATTTGACTTTGACCAGTGCCGACAAGAGTTCGGCCATGGCGGGCGTGAGTGATTTTTTTTCAATGAGGTCATGCATTTGCAGGGGCACAACCGAAAAGCGACGAATGGTCAGCGTTGGGCCATCGAGAGCCAATGGCGGAATGATGGCGTTGACGCGTGAGCCGTCAGGCAGTCGTGCATCGACCATGGGGCTCGATTCATCGATGCGTCGTCCCACACGAGAGACGATTCTGTCGATGATTTTCATGAGGTGAGCATCGTCGCTGAAGCGGATGTCGGTGAGCTGAATGCGTCCTCTTTTTTCGACATAGACGTTCTGGTAGCCGTTGACCATGATTTCAGAAATGGCCGGGTCGGCCAGCAGAGGCTCAAGCGGCCCCAGTCCCATGATTTCGTTTTTCAGGTCGGTCACCAGTCGGGTGCGCTCCTGATTATTGAGAGGGATGGAATCCTCTTCAATGAGTGCACCAAGCAGGAGGGCGAGTTCGCTGCGAAGCTGCTCGGGAGTCAGGCTTTCGATCGAGTTGAGGTCGATGCGGGAGAGCAGCTTCTGGTGCAGCTTCGTTTTGGTTGCGTAGTAATCGATCCCTGTAGCTGAGCTTATGTTTTTCGCTGGTGCCGGAGTAGACGAAGCCGGAGTCTCGACGACAGATGGTAGTACTGGCACAGAGGCGGATGCCGTCGCTGATCTGAAGGGAGCCACAGCCCGTCTGCTGGAGAGGTTCCAGCGTGCTATCTGATCTTTAAGCGTTTCCATAGCGAGTTTTTTTGCTGACTGATGCCGGCGATGTTCGCAGCCCAGTCGATGATGGTTCGGGAAAGTTGGGATTTGGGTGCTGCTTTCAGCAAGGGCTGACCAGTCAGGAGAGATTCCTGTAAGGCTTCGGCGTCAGAGGGCAGGCGTCTGTTAGTTGTTCTGCCAATGATTTTTTCTATTTCTGTTCCTGAGAGATGAGCATTTGTATCGGCACGGTTGAGGATGATTTCAATGTTCGGAACGGGTTTTTCAAATCCTTTGCAGAGATTAAGCAGCTGACCCGCCCCGCGAAGCGAAGGCAGCGTGGGGGTAGCTATAATGCAGAGTTCATCGAGCTGCTCCTGGACCCAGAAACCTGCCCGGTCAAAAGATGATCCGAAGTCAAGCAGAATGTAGTCGTAAAAGCTTGAGGCAAGGTGAATGAGTTCACTTACCTGTTCGGGTTCGATACTGAAGATTTTTTCGAATGTGCCAGGCAAGGGGATGAGGTCGAGCGTGGGGCTGATGTGCTGCACCATACTGTCAAGCAGCGACTTGTCGAGCCGGTCGGTCTGACTGGAGATGTCGGCCAGATCCTGAACATGGCTCTCTCTGGTGAGGTACATGTCAAGGTCGCCAAAAGGCAGAGAGAGATCGACCGCAAGTACACGGGTATTGGGCTCCTGAGAAAGAGCCGCGGCCAGGTTGGCTGCTATGCAGGAGCTGCCATCTCCCCCTTTGGAAGAGACAAATCCGAAAACCCGATTCCGGCTGATGGTTGCGCCTTTTGTACGAAGCTGAGCGCGGTCAATAACCTTTTGCAGGCTTTCAGTGGCGCTGTCAACAACGACTTCACGCACACCTGCACGCATAAGAGATAACAGGATGTTGGGTTGCGCCTGTAGGTGCAGGGCCACGATGGTGGCATGCGGCAGAACGAGGCAGAGTTTCTCCAGTTCCCGAATGTAAAAAGGATCGGTGGGTTCAAAGCCTGCTAGAAATACGAGGTCAGGATTCTGGACTTTCAGCTGGTGCACCATATCCCATGACTCGCCCACCTGACGGGCCAAGTGGTGCTGACCCAGTTGAAGTTGTGTATCGGCAACCTTCCAGGGTTGAGGAGAATAAGCAACAATGTTCATAGTTTTTTATTGTAAACAATATTAGAAAAGTTCAGGCGCCATGTGAAAGGCGGTTGCCTGTGCCCTGGTTGGCGCTGCCGATGGACTCATTGTCGCTCAAGGTTGCTTCTTCTAACGGCTGGATTTACAGTGTCCATGCCTATGATTAAGGGATATTGTCTGGTTAGGGGTGGCGGTAGTATTATTATATGTATTGCCGCCTCACACATAAATATAATAAGTATACTGTTGAGTACAAAGTTCCACTCTGTTCTTTTGAGTGAACTTTTTTTTTGCAGAAAGAGTGATGGGTGTTTAGTGTCCGAAGTTTTCCGGTACCTGTACGAACTCGCCGGATGAAGCAGAGAGGCTGAAGAAAAACTCGCCAAGTATTCTGGCTTGTTGTGATAACTATCAGATAATTAAAAAGATACAGCAAGAAGCGGGTTTCTGTTTTTACCTGATAAATCGATTCCGATCCCGATTTCGATCCGGATTGATCAGCGGAGCCGTAACATACCTCTGTTTAAGCATGACATGACAGTGGGGGGAACCGACATGTCGGGGAAGCTTTGCCTGCTATGCGGGCAGATGTTTTATCTTTTACCGGCGGCCTTGAAGAGGCGATCCCTTATCGCGCCACCAATACCCGCTTCCGGCGGTAACTCGCAATATATTGTTCTGATTCCTTCAGCATCGCAGGTTCTGAAGAAGCCAAACAGCACGCGCGCGTATTCGTCGGTGTCGCGGCACTGGAGAGATTTTGCGGCACCTTCAGGTGGGGCTGAAAGGCCGATCCAGGCGGTAAATTGTTCGGAGGGCAGGATATGCGGTGAGGTTTCGAACAGCACAATTTCAGCTTCCGGGCTGTAGTGGCGATACTTCTGCCCTGGGCTTCTCGGGGCTTCGCCTGGCTTGCAGGTGGTGGCTATCTCAAGATCGGGAATCAGCTTGTGGAGCGATTCGAAGCTTACAGCCCCGGTACGCAGCAGGCGCGCAGATTTGACCGAACAGTCCACGATGGTCGATTCGAGCCCGATGGTGCTTGGTGTGCCTCGCAGAAGGCAACTGATTCTGCCGCCCAGGTCGTGATAAACGGTTTTCCAGTCGGTTGGGCTCGGGCGGCCCGAGATGTTGGCTGACGGAGCGGCGACGGGATGGTTGCAGTAGCCAAGAAATGACGATGCTACCGGATGTGACGGGCAGCGCACACCGATTGTCGGCAGACCGGCTGAAACGATGTCTGGTACTGAATCCCGTTTTTTCAGAATGATGGTCAGCGGGCCGGGGAAAAAACGGTCGATGAGCATCCTCGCAGTATCATCGATCGCTTCCGCCACCTCTTCGATCTGCTCAGGTTCTGCGACGTGCACGATAAGCGGATTGTCCGCCGGGCGTCCCTTGGCTCTGAAAATTCCGGCAACAGCATCGGGATTGAATGCATCGGCTCCGAGTCCATAGACGGTTTCAGTGGGAAACGCGACTGTTTCACCTCGATTCAGATAGAATGCCGCCTCTTCAGGCCGGTCAGTCACCAGTGTCTGCATCGGTGAAGGGTTAAGGCCAGTGAACCAGAGTGCTCAGGGCTTCGGGGAAAAACAGGGCGTAAGTGGTCATTCCCGCAATGGCGCCGGCCAGTGGAACACTGAGGTTGTCATCGATTCTGAATCCGCCAATTTTCAATACCATCGCTTCGGTGATGGTTCCTGCAATCGCCATGACGATGCCGACGGGCAGGAGCAGTCCGGGAATGAGCGCTGCTATCGGCAGGGCGCTGAGAAGGAAGGCAAGGCTGCCTTCAAAGCTTTTCTGTCCGAAAAAGTGTCGACCGAACTTCTTTCCGACCAGTGCCGCTACCGTGTCTGAAACCGATACCATAGCAAAGGCTGCAACAGCTATCGTTTTAGGGAAAAAGGCGATCAGAATGAATGCTGCCAGGGTGATCCAGGTCGCTCCGTTCAGATGAAGCCGCTCCCTGTTCAGTTCATGGTATCGCAGCATGGTGCCGAAGGTTGTATGATACCATGTTGAAATGAATGGTACGAATTGTTTGAACACATCGACGAGCAGGAATCCGGCCGTTACCGGAGCAAGGATCAGGAGCGCCTTTTTTCTGCCGATATGCCAGTAAATCAGTGGAATCAGGAGCGATGAGATATGGATCGCCTTGCGCGCAAGCTCATACCTGAAATCCAGGTGGTTGGGGTCATGTTCGAGCTTTGCGGTTTTATACGATCGATTCATCGCGCGAAGAAGCTTCTGAAAAAGTACTTTTCATGCAGTTCAAACAAATTGCCATGCGGAATATACATTCAAAAAGCCGGATGAGGAAAAAGAGCCGTTACTTGCGGATCGTATGAAATTCATTCTGGTACTGACAACGGCTCAAAATGTGTTTTTCCGGGAAATGGTTTATTTTGCTTCAGGAAGTATCCGATATCACTCTTTTTCGCATGTCAACAGAGAAACTCAGACTGGCGGCAGTCGATCTTGGCACCAATTCCTTTCACATGGTCGTTGTCGAGGAGAGCGAGGGAAAGGGTATTGTGGAGATCGATCGTGTCAAAGACATGATCTGCATTGGCCGGGGCAGTATTTCCACCAAGAGGCTCGACCCCGTGGCGATGGAGGCCGGTGTGGCTACGCTGAAAAAATTTATTGTGCTGGCCACCCAGCGGGGAGTCGCTCCTCACAATATTATCGCGTTTGCCACAAGCGCGATTCGTGAAGCCGAGAACCGTGAGGAATTCATCGAGATGGTCAGGGCTGAGACCGGGCTGAAGGTCAAGGTGATTTCCGGCAGGGAGGAGGCTCAGTTCATCTATTATGGTGTTCGCAATGCTGTAACCCTGCGGGACACACCCGATCTGCTGTTCGATATAGGCGGCGGTTCGGTGGAGTTCATCATAGCGGACAAATCGAGGGTACACCTGCTCGAAAGCCGCAAGATCGGCGTCGCAAGGATGCTGGAGCGTTTTCTGACTACCGATCCGGTGTCAAGGCACGAACTCAAGCTGCTGGATCAGTTTTTTGCATCGGAAATGTATGGCGGCGCAGCTGAAAAGGCCAGGGAACTCGGGGTGACTCGAGCTATCGCTTCTTCGGGTACAGCCCAGAACATAGCCCGCATGATCAGCTCTTGCAAGGATTCCGAAGGAACCGATGTTCTGAACCAGAGCGGGTTCACCCGTCAGGAGTTCGAGAGTTTCTACCGGTCGGCGATCATGATGGATGCTTCTGCTCGCCGCAGGCTGACCGGTCTCGATGAGAAAAGAGTCGATCTGATCGTGCCGGGCATGGTTCTTTTTGATACGATCTTCAGGGTGTTCAACCTCAAAGAGGTGATTATTTCCGATTCAGCGTTGCGTGAGGGTATGGTGATTCACCACATCGCATCCATCCGGGGACGGGATGGCAACCGTTCACTCGATATCAGGCGACAGAGCGTGATGGAACTTGCCTGCCGGTGCAACTGGCATGAACCGCATTCCCGACAAGTTGCGCGGCTTTCAATGATGCTGTTCGACCGGCTCCAGACCCTGCATGGTCTCAAGGATCATTACCGGGAGTTGCTCGAATATGCGGCTCTTCTGCACAACATCGGGGAGTTCATCTCGATATCCGCTCATCACAAGCATTCCCAGTATATCATCATGAACGGCGACCTGCGGGGGTTTTCGCCTGCGGAGATCGACATAATCGGTAATGTCGCCCGATACCATCGCAAGCAGCCGCCAACAGAAAAGCATCCGTTGTACAGCAAGCTCAAACCGTCCCATCGTTGGGCTGTTGATGTGCTGTCGGGTATCCTCCGTATCGCCAATGGCCTCGAACGGGGCCACCGGCAGAACGTGATTTCGATCGACGTGCTTTTCGAACCCGAGCGTATTGTCCTGGCTGCAAGCACCCGGTCAGAGCCCGATATCGAATTGTGGGCCGCCGACGGGCTCAAATCATGGCTCGAAGAGGTGCTCGGAAAACCCGTAGTGATCGAAGCCAGGGCTCGGTAATGGCTTTGTACGACAAGCTTTCCGAACCCGGATCGCTCTGGTTCGAATCCTCTTGCCAGGACGCAAGGTATGGTGACTCACTTCTTTTCACCGATCCGGTTGAAACGCTGACGCTTTTCAAGGGTGATGATATTGCCGCATGGTTCTCACGTCTGGAATCCTGGCTTGAAAAGGGTTACTCTCTTGCCGGCTGGCTCGGTTACGAAGCAGGTTACCTGCTCGATCCGGTGCTTTCGGAGTGCGCCTGGCCAGGCGACGGGGGGAGTGTTCTTGGCTGGTTTGGTGTTTATCGCAGCCCGGAGCGTCTGGAAAGAGATGATGTCGAGGCTGAAGATGCCATGGTTTTGTTGCAAAGCTGCAAGATTTCCGGTTTCAGATTCGAGTATGACGAATCGGAGTATTGCCGGAGATTGTCCCGCCTCAGGGATGAAATTGCTGCCGGAAACGTCTATCAGGTAAACTTTACCGGACGATGCCGGTTTGCATTCGAAGGTGCTCCCGAGGCACTCTATGTGACCATGAAGCGCCGCCAGCCATCTCCGTGGTCGGCCTTTCTCAATACCGGTGACCGCCTGGTACTCTCCTTTTCACCAGAGCTGTTTTTTATCAGGGAGTCAAGACAGATTGAGACCATGCCGATGAAGGGCACGGCACCGAGAAGGATGAGGCCTGAAGATGATCTTGCAGAAAAAGCCGGATTGTCGAGATGTGAAAAAAACCGTGCCGAGAATCTGATGATTGTCGATCTGTTACGCAACGATCTCGGACGTATCTGTAAGACCGGCTCGATACAGACGTCAGGACTGTTCGAGACACAGACCTATCCGACCCTGCACCAGATGGTCTCAACCGTGCGTGGTGAACTGCTGGAAAAGACTCCGGTCAGGGAGCTTTTCAGGGCGCTGTTTCCCTCGGGTTCGGTGACTGGTGCGCCTAAAATCAGGGCGATGAAGCTCATCAGGGAGCTGGAGAAAAGTCCGAGAGGGGTCTACACCGGCGCAGTCGGGTTCATGCTTCCCGAGGGTCGCATGGCCTTCAACGTGGCGATCAGGACGATCGAGCTCTCCGGGAAAAGCGGTCTTTACGGCACGGGCAGCGGTATTGTCTGGGATTCCGATCCGCATCAGGAGTATCGGGAATGTATGCTCAAGACGCGGATTCTCTCAGGTATGGTGACCGATGGAATACCGGCGATTTTCGAAACCATGCAGTGGAACGGCGGAGAATATCTGCTTCTTGACGATCATCTGGAGCGTCTTGCATCATCGGCTCTGGTTCTCGGTTTTGTGTTTGACCGGAGTGTGATTACTGACGCGCTTGGCGAAAAGCATGACGACTTGCGGAAAACAGAGGGACGTTACCGTGTACGACTTACCCTCTATCGGGATGGACGGGTTATGGTGGATTCGGAACCATTCGTTTCCGATCTTTCCGGAGCCCCTGTCCGGATATGTATCGCTGCCGAGCGGGTCGATTCGTTCGATCCGCGGCTCAGGCACAAGACGACAGCTCGTGAGCGCAATGACCGGGCTTTTCGTTATGCACTCGAGAGGGGATGTGCCGAAGTGCTGTTCCTGAACGAACGCGACGAGATCACCGAGGGCTGCATCAGCAACATTATGCTGCGCCTCGACGGGCGCTGGTACACTCCACCAGAAGATTCGGGATTGCTTGACGGGGTATACCGGCGCTACCTCCTGCGCACGCGACCCTGGATCAGGGTGAAAGCGATCACTTTCGATGAACTGCATCGGGCCGACATGATTTTGATCTGCAATTCACTTCGTGGTCTTCGCCAGGCAGAGATTGTGTTAGCTGAATGAGTTGAAGCGGAACAGCCAGAGGCTTATATTAATATTGCAGAATGTCTTAAACCTGCCAACCAACAGCCACCGCCCATGAGAGACCACACGCCTAACTTCAAACTGCTCGAGCTTTCAGAAGAGAGCAAGAGCATTGTCAGGGACACGGTTACCCAACTTGTAGAAAAGCTTGCCGGTGATGGCCAGCTAACTCCGGATGCCCGCCTTGAGTTCTGGGTGGAGATTCCCGGCGTGAAACATCCCCGGGGGACTTTCAGGGGCGGCTGTCTCATGCCTGACAGCTATCTCTGCCTGTCGGACTGGTTCAAAGCGGGCAGTGCGGCGATTGAACCCATAAAAGAGTACGCAGACAGGGGGAATCCGCTTCAGGAGGCATGGAACGACCTCCTCGACGAACTGTACTACCAGATTGAAATCTTTACCTCTCTGGCTTCAGCAAACCAGGGTATTACCGTGGAACTCTGGGCCGGAACAAGGGGCAGGCCCGAGTGTGAGTGGATCTACGCCGTGGACAAGAAAATCGAGCTGCCGTAAGGAAGACGTGGACGCTGTGGAGGTAGTGGACTTGGTGGACGAATTGTAAAAACGATTCTCCGTCGAACTATTCTTGCTCTTTGTCCACAAAGTCCACGGCGTCCATTCAGTTCACTATTCCCTCCCACTCGCAAATCTCCTGGATCGGGCAGGTGCCGCATTCGGGCTTTTTGGCTTTGCAGGTGTAGCGGCCGTGCAAGAGCAGGTAGTGGTGGAAGTCGATGAGTTTCGATTCGGGAATGATTTTCAGCAGGGCCTCTTCGGTCTCTTCAGGCTTTGCAGTCTTGCAGAGACCGATACGGTTCGAGACGCGGTGGACGTGGGTGTCCACCGGCATTGCCGGTATGCCGAATGCGTTGCCGAGTACGACGTTTGCCGTTTTTCTGCCGACGCCGGGCAGGCTCTCCAGCGCTTCGCGTGTGGCCGGAACCCTGCCGTCGTACTCTTCGACGAGGAGCTGGCTGACGGCGAGGATGTTTTTTGACTTGTTGTTGTAGTAGTTGATCGGGCGGATGATCGTTTTTATATCCTCCACATCCATCCGGCTCATGCTTGCGGCGTCGGGTGCGGTTTTAAAGAGCACGGCAGTGAGTTCGTTGACCTTTTTGTCAGTGGCCTGGGCAGCCATGATGGTGGCAACCAGCAGCTGAAAAGGAGTTTCAAAATTCAGCTCGCTTTTCGGATTCGGCCAGAGCGCCGACAGCGCCTTTTCGATGAAGGCGATCTTTTCACTCACGGAGGTGTTCATCATTCTTGAAAAGCTGCTTAGCGGTTGCTTTCCGTCTTCTGCATCTTCTGCTCGGTGTGATCGATCAGTCCACGCCCGCACTTCTGTATGCGGCCTTCGGCTTTAAGGTCATTGAAAATGGCATCGAGAATGCCGTTGACGAACTTGCTGCTTTTTTCAGTGCTGCTGAACTTCTTGGCTATTTCGATCGCCTCGTTGATCGATACCTTCGGTGGAATATCCTCGCAGTAGAGTATCTCGGCAAGAGCCATTCGCAGGATGTTCTTGTCTATGATGGCGATACGGCTCATGTCCCAGTTGAAGGTGTGCTTTGCGATGTGGCGATCGATCTCTTCGCGATTATTGATGATGTTCTGCATCAGGTGGCTGAAGAACTTCATGGCATTGGCATCTTCCATGATCTCCGTGGTCAGCAGCCAGTTTGTTGCAGATTCGGTATCGACATCCCGGAGTTCAAGCGTGTAAAGCGCCTGGATAATTTTTTCTCGGATCTGTCGTCGGTAGGTCTTCATGATGCGGTATTAAGAGGGTTGTGGTGTAAGAATCTGGGTGAGGACGTTACCAGTCTCGGCAAAATTCCGGAACAGCGCTCCGGGCTGGTGTTTCGACAGCTCCTGCATGGTAAAATTTCCTGTTGCCACGGCAATCGACCGGGCATCGAGCATTCGTGCGCATCTGATGTCATGCTCTGTATCTCCGATGATAACGATCTCCTTTGGGGAAAAGTTTTTACCAGTCATTCGGCGGGCGCGTTCGTGAGCGATACGGGGAAGTTCGTTGCGGTCGAGGGCATCGTCGGCGAAAGCGCCGAACGGGAAGTAATGGTCGATTTCCGGAAGCTTGAGCTTGTGGCGGCCCGAGGCTTCGAAGTTGCCGGTCAGCAGGCCGAGCAGAATATCGGATTGTACCGAGAGCGCGTCGAGCAGTTCACGTACTCCTTCGAGCAGGGTGATGTCAGACGGGCGGGCTCGCTCACGGAAAAGCGAGATGTAGGCCTCTTTTGCAAGATTAAACTTTTCGGCGATCTCATCGCATGTCAGGCCGGCACTGGCCAGCACTTCATAGATGATGGAGCTGTCCATTCTGCCCGAAAAGTCATGACTGCCGGTGCTGCCCTCGGTGCCGTATACCTCGATGAGAGCATCGGCAAGCACACGCCGGTTCATGCCATTTACCCTGAGAAGGGTTCCATCAATGTCGAACAGAACAAGTTTGCGGTACATATTCAGGTTAAAGCCTCTTCAGAACTTGCTTTTTCTATCTTCACCGGAATGAGTTTCGAGATTCCTTCCTCTTCCATCGTGACGCCGTAAAGTGCCTGGCAGGAGGCCATGCTCTTCTTGTTGTGCGTAACGATAATAAATTGGGTGTTATTCTCAAATTTTTTCAGAAGCTTGATGAAACGTCCCACATTGGCGTCATCAAGCGGAGCATCGACTTCGTCAAGGATGCAGAAGGGACTTGGCTTGACCAGGTAGATGGCAAACAGCAGCGACAGGGCGGTCAGTGCTTTCTCTCCGCCGCTGAGCTGCTCGATGGCCAGAGGCTTTTTGCCGCGAGGCCTGGCGACGATCCGGATGTGTGCCTCAAGGGGATCATCATCCGTGTGGATCAGAAGATCGACTTCATCTTCCGGGTCGAAAAGATCGTGGAATATCCTGATGAAGTTTCTTCTGACTTCATCGAAGGTTTCACGGAATTTTTCGAGGGCTGTACGGTTGATCTCCTCGATCGTCTCCCTGAGCTGTTTTTCGGCGCTTGTCAGATCTTCTTTCTGGGCAGTCATGAAATCGAACCGCTCTTTTTCGCTTTCATACTCTTCGAGAGCGAGTTCGTTGACGCCGCCAAACTGTTCTTTCTGTTTCTGCAGGTAGGCGAGCCGCTCCCGTGAGCTTACAGGATCGAATCCCGCGGGCATATGAGCAGGAACAGGGTCGAGTTCAACGCCGTAGCGCTCCATTACCGTGGCCTGCAGGTGAGCCATCTCCTGTTCAAGCTTCGTTTTCCTGTTGCCGAACTCGAACAGCATCTGCATGGAGAGATCATGCTTTCGCCGCAGGTCTCTGAGGTTCGTCAGGGTATCGTGGTTTTTTGCCTGAAGGTCTCGGCAGGCGGTTTCAAGTTCGTCGAGTGCCTGTTGCTGCGTGGCGGAAAGGATCAGTACCTTTTCATGTTCATCGGCGACACGTGAGATTGAGTGTTTGATATCGGCTATCTCTTTTTCCGACTTTGCGATCTGGTGCTGCATGGCGCAGATATCGTCGCTGAGCGTGACGATGGCTTGCTGGCAGGCGGTTGCCCTGAAACCGTGTTTTTCGAGATCGAGCTGGGCATCCCTGTATCGGCCCTGTTGAATATGAAGGTCGGAATGCAGCGCCCGGTTACGCGCCTCTTCTCCGGAAAGATTCTCCTGCATGAAGTTCACCCTTTTCAGGCAGGTATCCGTCTGTTCTTCGAGGCGATTGATTTCTGGCTGTATCTTCTCCAGTTCGTCGAGGACGCTCCTGATGGTATTGTTCAGTGATGCAGTCTCCTTTTCGGTGTGCTCGATCTGATTCGTGCCCGACCGTTTTTCGGCTTCGAGTCTGGCCAGTCTTTTTTCCAGAACCGAAACCTCCTGGCTGATTGATGCAGAGGATAGCTTTGTCTGTTCGATGTCTATGGCGCCCAGCTCCATTCTCAGCGTTGCAAGTGATGTTTCCGTTTTGGCGATGGTTGTCTTAATCCCCTGCATGGTTATCTGCAACCGGTCCCGTTCGGCCTTTCTGCCGAGACGGAGGCTGTCACTGCCTTTGGCGCTGCCGCCGAACAGCACACCTTTTCGGGTGAATTTTTCTCCTTTTTCTGTGATGAAGAGGGCTTCCGGGTGTTTGTCAGCCAGATGTTCTGCTGTTTCAAGATCGCTTACGATATAGTTTTGCTGCAACAGCATAAGCAGTGCTTTTGACAGCTCTTCAGGAGCCTCAACCAGGTCTGCGGCTCTCCGGGAGCCTTCAATCATGGCATACTCGATCTCATTACCGCCATTGACCAGGTCGAGGATGAGGAAATGGACTTTTCCCTTGTCGGCTTTCGTGAGGCTTGAAACAGCCTGTTTCGCTTCATCGAGGTTCCGGCAGAGGTAGTAGCCGAGGCTTTCGCCCAGGGCGGCATTGATCGCTTTTTTGTCAGTTTCCTGCACAGAGATAAGGTCGGAGAGGCATCCCAGTCCCGGCTTGCCCTCCTTGCGTTTTTCGAGGAAGGCAACCCCTTCAGGCAGTCCTTCGAACTTTTCGAGGATCGAGTTGCAGAGAATGATCTGATTGTTCAGATTGTTGTGCTCGCTCCGGAGGGAGAGCAGCGCCTCCTTGCGTTTTTCCACCTGCTCAGCGATACTGGCTCTGAGCTTCACCAGCCGCTCCTCTTCCTTTTTCAGGGTTTCGAGGAAGTTTTTTTTCTGTTCGATCGTTTCCCATGTCCGGTGACGTTCAGGTTCTGCCTGTTCGATCGATTTTTCCAGTTCCTGTTTTCTCTGATCGAGCCTGGTTATCGAACCTTCGAGATGCTCTTTTCTGGTTCTGAGAGACTGGCGGGTCAGGTTGAGTGCGTTGAGAGCATTCTGGAGATCGACCATCGCTCGTCGCTCCTGTTGCAGTGCCTGACGGTTGGTGTCAATCGTCGAGTTCAGCTTCGCCTGCTGTTCCTTCAGCCTTTCAAAATCGTCAAGGCTTGAGGCGCAGGCCTCTTCCAGCGGCGTCTGACACTCCGAAAGCTCTTTGGAAAGCGACTCCTGTTCGAGCCGTTTCCGGCCCTTGTCAGCTATGGAGTTGTCAAGACGATCAATGGTTTGCAGCAGGTTTTTCTGTTTTTCCTGAAACTGGAGGAGCTGTTTTTCAGCGGTATGAACGAGCTGGTTCGTACCGTTCAGCTCCTTCTGCGCTTCAGCAAGCTTTCTTTCAAGATCGAGCTGTCGCAGTTCGGACTCCTGATGGACGCTGTCAAGCCTGGCGATCGTGCCAGCAAGTTCATGGCTGGTTCGCTCTTCAGTGGCGATGGTGGCCCGCAACGGAGCGAGTTTCTGCAGACAGTCATCCATGGTGAGGGACGAAAGGGTCAGGTCGAGCGAGCGAAGCTCCTCCCTGATCTCCCTGAAACGTTCGGCCTTTCTTACCTGGAGGCGAAGTGCTTTGACCTTCTTTTCTACCTCGGCAAGTACGTCGTCAACCCTTGCCAGGTCTCGGGAAGTGCTTTCAAGCTGTCGAAAGGTCTGCTTCCGGCGCTGCTTGTAGCGGGTGATACCGGCGGCCTCTTCGAAGAGTCTCAGCCGCTCCTCGCTTTTGTTGCTGATGATCTCCTCGATCATCTTCAGCTCGATCACCGAGTAGGCATCGCTGCCCATGCCGGTGTCGGCGAACAGATCGAGGATATCCTTGAGTCGGCAGGGCACCATGTTGAGCAGGTAGTCGCTGTCGCCGTTGCGGTAGAGCCGGCGGGTGACCGTTACTTCGGTATATTCGGTCGGCAGTACATTCCGGGTGTTCTGGATGGTGATGGAGACCTCGGTGAAACTGAGGGGCTTGAGCTTTCTGGTGCCGTTAAAGATGATGCTCTCCATTTTCGGTGATCTGAGAAGCATCGATTTCTGCTCGCCAAGTACCCACCGGATGGCATCGACAACATTTGTTTTGCCGCACCCGTTCGGGCCGACAATAGCCGTCAGACCTTTGTCGAAACAGATCCTTACTTTGTGAGCAAAGCTTTTGAAGCCAAAAAGTTCGATTTTCGACAAGTACATGGACGGGGTGTTAACGGTCTCCGAAAGAACGACGGCGTCCCGGTGAACAGCGTCTTCCGGCATACCGGTGTTTCCGGCAGCCGGACGAAATTTAACAAAAAAAGAAATGCCTTTGCAACCAGGAAAAAACGCCGATTTTTCGCCGGAAGCGAGGCTGTGGACATAGTGGACGATGTGGCCCTGGTGGACAAAAATTCCGTCCACAGCGTCCACTCAGTCCACCGCGTCCACCGCTCTTCTCATCGCCAGCACCACCGCCCGAGCTTCGACGGCGGCTTCGACGTCATGCACACGCAGGATGTCCGCTCCGTTCAGCAGCGCCAGGGTATTGGCGCTGATCGTGGCGTTGAGCCGTTCAGATGGCGGGGGGGGCTCGTTGCCGGGTTTTCTGATCGCCTGGCCAAGAAACGATTTTCTCGACAGGCCAGCCAGAACCGGACAGCCGAGATCATGCAGCTCGTCGAGTCTGCCGAGCAGCCGGAAATTCTCCTCGACGGTTTTGCCGAATCCCAGGCCGGGATCGATCACGATGGCCTCGATACCATGGTTTCTGGCAATCCCGACAGAGCGGCTGAGGAAAGTATTCACCCGGCTCATGACCTCTTCCGTATCTTTTCCGGTATCCTGACTCCAGCGGAGATTTTGTGGCTTTGCCGGTGTGTGCATCAGCACAACGCCGCACCGGTGCTGGCCACACACTTCAGCCATGGCAGAATCGAAGGTAAAACCGGAGATGTCGTTGACGATGTTCGCTCCGGCACGCAGAGCTTCAGCAGCTACCCCTGACTTCCATGTGTCGATGGAGATCAATACGTTGCTGTTGCGCCGCAGAAGCTCGATGAAAGGGATGGTTCTATCTGTCTCTTCATCAGCGCTGATCGGCCTGGCGCCGGGTCTGGTAGATTCTCCCCCGACGTCGATGATTTCAGCTCCTGTTTGTACCATTGACAGTGCTGATGCGAGGGCCAGTTCCAGGTCGTTTTCCTGAAACCGGGTACCATAGGTTCCGCCATCGAAAAATGAATCGGGGGTCAGGTTGACGATGCCCATGATCGCTGGTCGGGTTGAGAGATCGAGAATCGTTCCCGCGCAATCCAGTCGATAACTGCTTTTGTCTTTCGGATTCCTTGACATCAGAAAAACTCATAAGATTCTGAAAGGTACCGGAGTGAAGGTCAGGATAAAAATGACAATGCATGCCCATCCTGCACCCATTCTGGCTGGTGAAATCCTGTAATCGTATCCGGTGTGAGGATGCTGGCTTCCCAGGAACCGCTCAAGGATGAAAGCCCAGATGATCCATCCCGGCCAGGACCAGAAAAGCAGCTCAGCCGGTATCGTCACGGGAAAGCTGGGCAGGAAAAGCTCCTGAAGTGCGGCCGTAAACGACGGCGCACCAAGAAGGGTGATGAAAATGAGGAAAATTCTTGTGATTTTCCGGTGTTTTTCCTGGCCGAACATGGCATAAATGATATGCCCTCCGTCGAGTTGGCCTACTGGCAGGAGGTTCAGCGCGGTAACAAAACAACCCAGCCAGCCAGCGAAAAGATAGGGATTATGGGATATCCCGGTCATCGGCGGCGGGTTTTGAGGGACGAGGAGTGTTTCGAGCAGGATGTACAGCAGGTTTTTTCCGAGGAGCAGAGTCCCATCGGGATTTGCCGGAATGGCTTCTGTTGCAGGCGGGCCATGCTGGATGGATGATATATGTGCGGTTGCCGGCAGGTTCAGGAATCCATAGATGAGCAGGCCCAGGGCGATCACAAAGCCGGCAAGGGGGCCTGTCGCTCCGATATCGAAAAGAGTGCGACGGCTGGTTATGGGTTCTTTGATACGGATAATAGCGCCAAGGGTTCCGATGCTCAGGAGAAACGGAAGCGGAGGAAGCGGGATGTAGTAGGGCAGGGTAGCCCGCAGGCCATGTTTCAGAGTGGCGAAAAAGTGACCGAACTCGTGTACGGTCAGAAACGCAAGAATAGCAAGGGCAAATGGCACTCCTGTCGCAAGTGAGTCAAAAAAAACTTCTGTGCTTTTCAGGGAAGGGGGTTGACCTGTCCAGATCGCACCGGCCCAGGTTGTAGTCAGAAGGGTGATGACAAAAAGAGCGATATGTACCGGATAGTTTCTGCCTGCCAGGCTGTTTGTTTTCTGATAGAGAAATTCAGACATCGGTTACGGGCTGTTCAGCCCTTTTTCTTTTAGGTGCCTTTGCCAGTCTCATTTCAATGGAAAAAGTTCAGCAGGTGTTTGTCATTGCGATCCCCCCGTATCCTGCCCGATACACGGGCCTTGAACAGGATTATACTGACAAAAACCTGTCATCCTCAACGGCAGGAGCAGACCTGTGTGTCTGCCCTGGTGCCGGGCCAATCCACCGTCATGGCGAGCCGCGAAGCGGTGCGTCAATCCATACGGATTCTGCACGATGTCGAAACCGGACTCCAGACGGGAAAAAACGATTTCGATAGCGATTACGACAATGTGAAATGCCAGAGAAATGCTGCACGTTCATGGAAAGTCTGATGCACCTGTAAGATGTCCCAAAACCAGATTGGCGCGTTGTTTCTTAAATAACCGGTATCGAGCCCTTCACACTTCCCCGAACTGAATCACGGGGTCGTGTGAAGGTTCTTGTAAGCCTGAACATCAAGGCAGGAGACTGAAACAGTTCACAATCAGTGCTTTTCTTTTTTCTCGGCATCCTTGTCACCGAAGGTTGCCACAAGGCCCTTGACCAGTTCATCCTTTTCCGAAGCGGTCAGTTTTGCTTCGGGATGAGCCGGAAGATAGAACCAGGGTGGCATTTTACCTTCCCGTGTTTCTGCAGCAGATTCATCACCATCGTTCCGTCCGGGGCGTCCCCATTCCGAGACATTGAGTTTTGAACGCCCGATTTTGACATCAAGGTTGATTATCCACGATAATGGGGCAACCGAGCTGTACCATGGCCAGACTGTTTCGTTCGAATGGCAGTTGCCGCAGGCTCTTTTGAAAAGTTCTTCCGTTCGGGGACTGTCCCATTGTGGAGTACCGGTTACGGGAGGATTCTTATGGTCTTGACCGGGGATAAGCTGAATCAGGACAAGGACGACCAGAATTACCGTCACTGCTTTGCCGATTTTCATGGGCATGTTCTCCTTGCATTGAGTTTTGAGCGGGAAATAGCCGGGTGTTTCAATATGTTGAAAATAAAAATCTTTACATCGTTATACCAATCGTACTCAGTCAGTCCGGACTGATTCGTTCAGGTGTATATGCAGGACAGTCAGCGGCCAGGAGCAACTTACCTGATGGTTATTTCTGCCGGTTGCAATGCCTGCTATAATGTCAAGTTCTATTTCGGACCAGAATTTTCTTGCTGAGGTCAGGCCGTCGAGTGTGAATGTTCCGATGCCCTGAAGACTTGCCACCAGTGGCACACCGCCGGTCAGAAGCAGGCTGCGGTAACCGTCGATGCCGATAAATGCCGAAGCCCCATGTCTTTTAGCCTGGGCGATCATAAGCGCGAGCTGGCCTGGAGTGAAGTGGTGCAGACTTTGTGACATGAGAACAAGATCGGCAGAACCTGGTTCAATGCCTTCGAGGCTGAATGCGTTCAGTTGCCTGAAGTTCACAGGCAGGTTCAGTTCTGCAGCCAGCCGGTTGCCTTCACTGATCATATCAGGAACGATGTCTGACGCTGTAATCCTCAGGTCAAAATTTTTTTCTTTCGCTTTTTCAGCCAAAGTTAATGCGAGTCCACCAGAACCTGCTGCCAGTTCAAGAATACCCACTTCTTTTCTGTGGTGGCTGATTTCTTCGATGATCGGCATGAGCAGATCGATCTGATGGGCATATGAAAGAGTCATACGGTTCATCCGGTCGAGCGCCCTGACCGATTCAAGCCGCTCACTGCCGGTTATCGTTTCGTCATCCATATGTTCGATCTCGTCTGTTCTTATCACACGGTCGATCATTTCGGCGATGAGAAACCCGGGGCCAAGCTCTTTTGACACCTCAAGCCGTTCAGCAAGGAACTGCTCCATGAAACAGTCGGTGATCTGTTCGACTTCATCGATGTGTGACCATTTTGGCGGGTATTCGCCTCGTGCCCGTATATGGTCAAGTGCTTTGTAACCGGCTGTCTGTAACTGGAGCATGGCTATCGGGTTTTTTTATCCTGAAACGGCGACAGGATGAGAGACAACAGAGTTTCACACTGAAGAGAGTTCATGGCAGAGACACGTAGAGGGTAAAATATCGTATTTTTTCACCTTCTGAATCGCCATTGAAATTGGTTTTTCTTCAGTCCCATCCCGATTTTTTTCAATCCATACGTCCTGGTATCTGTGTCATTCCAGCAGTTATGCGACTCGATCAGGGGATGTCATTCTATACCGGGCACCTCTGAAAACTTATTGCGCAACCTGATTGCTGCGTTGGTCCCGAAAGCTTTCGGGATCGAAATCCTCATTCCGACTTGTCGTGACTCCGGTTTCTGTGCTCTATCCGCCTTTCCCGACATGTCGGGATGCTCAGGACACTTTTTAGAAGTGCCCTTATTGCTCTCCTGTAAAAAGAACAGCTTTCAAAAATATACACCACTTTGCCCGGAAAGTGAAGCTGAAGGGGGGGGGATTGCGGCATTGGAATTTTTTTTACAAAAACGGGACAAGCGGGAATTTTTTCAATTTCGTTTTGATTTTGATAAACTGATACTAAATTAGTATCAGTAATTTGATAACTCCGGGCATCACCGCATGAAAGTACTCAGCAAAGAATCCGACTACGCCGTCCGGGCGCTGATCTCTCTCGGAATGAAGCCTGAAGGATGGGTGTCGGCAAAGGCGATCTCCGGGGAGCAGGCGATTCCCTACCAGTTCCTGAGGCGCATCCTGCAGGAGCTGATCCGAAAGGGGCTGGTGGAGTCGAAGGAGGGTGCAAGTGGTGGCGTATGGCTGCGTAAAAATCCTGGCGAAATCGGTGTGAGCGAGGTCATAGAAATCTTTCAGGGCAAGGTGCAGATTTCGGAGTGTATGTTCCGCAAGCAGCTCTGTTCGAACCGTGCCAATTGTGTGCTGCGCCACGAAATCATGCGCATCGAGCGGATGGTGAGCGAGGAGTTTTCTAAAGTGACCATCGGCAAGCTGATCGCGGATCTGAAAGCGGTCGAGGCAACAGATACAGTTCAACATACAGCAGGGTTTTAACCCTGCGGACATTATATCGCTCTTGTATTCACATTGCCCCGGTTTTCAAAACGGGGAACAGATTATGAAACAATAAGTATAAAACCCATGAAACGGCAGATCATAACCATAGATGAGAGTAAATGCACCGGTTGCGGTGACTGCATTCCGGCTTGTCCTGAAGGAGCGCTTCAGGTGATCGACGGCAAGGCGCGGCTGGTGAGCGACCTCTTCTGCGACGGCCTCGGAGCCTGCATCGGCCACTGCCCGACCGGCGCGATGAAGGTCGAGACGCGAGAGGCCGAGCCGTACGACGAACGCCGTGTGATGGCCGAGAGCATTGTGAAGGCAGGGCCGAACGTTATCGCGGCACATCTGCGTCACTTGCAGGATCACGGCGAGACCGGTTATCTGCGCACGGCGCTCGACTATCTCAAGGAGCAGGGTATCGCCAATCTGCTTGAAGCGCAAATCGCCGCAACTCCGGCACATCATACCGGCGGATGCCCCGGCAGCCGCATGATGGATTTCAGGCAGCCGGTCAGTTCGTCTTCCGGCGCGACTCCAGCGGCAACCGTGCCGAGTGAGCTGCGGCAGTGGCCGATCCAGTTGCATCTCATCACCCCGATCGCGCCCTACTTCCGGAATTCCGATCTCCTGCTTGCCGCCGATTGCGTGGCCTTCGCGATGGGCGGGTTCCACGGCGAGATGCTGCGTGGCAAGTCGCTCGCCATTGCCTGCCCTAAACTCGACACCGGCATGGAGCGTTACATCGAGAAGCTGACCGCACTTATCGATATGTCCGGTGTTGCCAGCATCACCGTAGCGATCATGGAGGTGCCGTGCTGCTCAGGTCTTGTCATGATGGCGCTTCAGGCGCTCGAAAGGGCAAAGCGCAAGGTTCCGGTCAGGAAGATCGTCGTCAGCGTGACTGGCGAAGTGCTTGCCGAAGAGGTTATAGCATGCTGAAAGATGCGCTTGGTGCCTGGCGAGGCTCCGAACAGGAGATCAGTCGCCTGATCGATGCCGAACCGGAGAATGCCGATGCCTGGTGCAGCCGGGCGGGCGTCCGGAGCGCCGCCGGTGACCTCGAAGGCGCGTTACGCGACTTTACGATGGCCATCCGGTTCGGCCTTCGCTTTCGGGAACGGATCATCGCCTGGGGCAATCGGGGAATCATACGGTGCGAAACCGGCGACTACGAAGGGGCAATCGAGGATTTCAGCGCCGTCATCGAGGCGCGGCCCCGCAAATCCATCATGAAAGCGGCGCTCATGCAGAGGGCGCTGGCGAGAGAAAGAAATGGTGACAGGGAGGGCAGCGCAGCCGACAGACGGCTGGCGAGCATCCTGTCACCGGAGATGAACAAACAAACAACAGAAAAGTAAGGAGATACCAGTATGTCTATGCATTGTGACCAGTGTCAGGAAAGCATCAAGGGAACAGGATGTTTCGTTCGGGGCGTGTGCGGCAAGGATGAACTGACCGCCAGATTGCAGGATACGCTCGTCTATGCCGCCGAGGGGATTGCCCTGTGCGCCGAGGCGTTCGGAGGAAAGATCGACAGGAAATACGGACAGATGATCAGCGAGTGCCTCTTCGTGACCGTTACCAATACCAACTTCGACGACGTGGCCATCGTGGAGCAGACCCAGAAGGCGCTCGCCCTGCGCGACGAAGTCAAGGCGCTGACCGGCAAGACTCCGGCGCACGACGCAGCGACCTGGAGCGGCAGCACACGCGAGGAGTTCCTCGGCAAGGCGATGGCGTGCACCATCGACAACCTCAGCGAGGATCCCGATCTGCGTTCGCTCAAGAGCCTCATTCTCTACGGAATCAAGGGCCTCGCCGCCTACACCGATCACGCTGCCGTGCTTGGCTACCATGACGACGAAATTTACGCTTTCTACGTCAAGGGCCTCTCGGCGCTGACGAAAGATCTGTCCGCCGACGAGCTGCTCGGCCTCGTGATGGAGACCGGCGCGACCGCCGTCAAGGCGATGGCGCTGCTTGACAAGGCCAACACCGAGACCTACGGCAACCCGGAGATCACCACGGTCAGGACCGGCGTCGGCGTCCGACCGGGTATTCTCATCTCGGGCCATGACCTGCGTGACATGGAAGACCTGCTCAGGCAGACCGAAGGCACCGGCGTGGACGTGTATACCCACTGCGAGATGCTGCCTGCACACTACTACCCGGCCTTCAAGAAGTACGACCACTTCGTCGGCAACTACGGTAACTCCTGGTGGTCGCAGGATCGCGAGTTCGAGAGTTTCAACGGCCCGATTCTCATGACGACCAACTGCATCGTGCCGGTTCGCGAGTCCTATCGCGGGCGCATGTTCACCACAGGCATGGCGGGCTGGCCCGGCCTGAAGCACATTCCGGCGCGTCCCGAAGGCGGCCAGAAGGACTTCTCGGAGATCATCGAGCTTGCCAAAACCTGCAAGGCTCCGACGGAGATCGAGAACGGCGAGATCGTCGGCGGTTTTGCCCACACCCAGGTGCTGGCGCTGGCCGACAAGGTGGTTGACGCGGTCAAGTCCGGCGCGATCAAACGCTTCGTGGTGATGGCCGGTTGCGACGGACGCCACGCCACGCGCCAGTACTACACCGACGTCGCCGAAGCGCTGCCGCAGGACACGGTTATCCTTACTGCCGGATGCGCCAAGTACCGCTACAACAAGCTTCCGCTCGGCGACATCGGCGGCATTCCGCGCGTGCTCGACGCTGGTCAGTGCAACGACAGCTACTCGCTGGCCGTCATCGCCATGAAGCTCAAGGAGGTGTTCGCGCTGGAGGACATCAACGACCTGCTGATCTCCTACGACATCGCCTGGTACGAGCAGAAAGCAGTCACTGTGCTGCTCGCCCTGCTCTACCTCGGAGTCAAAGGCATCCGCCTCGGCCCAACACTGCCGGAGTTCCTGACGCCGAATGTCGCCACCGCGATCGTCGAGAAGTTCGATCTGAAAGGCATCAGCACGGTCGAAGCCGACGTGGAAGCAATGATGGCCGGGAATTGATTATTGTTGAATCAGACTTGCGAGAGCAAGTCTGAACGATGAAAAAAAAGACGAGAAGAGGCTGCATCAAGTGGCCTCTTCTCGTCTGTATTGATTCAGGAAAATCATTATGTGAGGTTGCATAATCGGCTTTTTAGCGATTTGGGATCGAATTTGTGTCGAAACATCAGTCGTATTTCAGATTTCGAAATGTCCACACAATCCATCAAACAGGATGCTATGGAAGTTGGATGATGAATTGCCCGATACCACGGTCAACAACAAATCCGATCTGGGCGATACACTGGTAGCAGAATGCAATCTGGGCGACAGCCAGATAGGCTACAGTAATCTGTGACAGTGAGAACAAACCAATTCCAAATTGGCTGATGCAAAATATCCCCGCAGCAAATTGTCCAATGGCGATGATGCCAATTGCTGGTTTAGGCACGCGGTTTTTGCTGTAGCAGAACGAGATGCAGAGCAAAGGAAGACCAAAAATAGTCAGCCTGGATTGATAGTAGAACCCGTAACCATGCCACACAGCTTTATATGGCTGTGGCGCTCCACAGTGGGGACAGATGGACGCATTTTCGCTTACAGTTTTCTTGCATTCACGGCAATGAATCATGGCTATGTACGGCTATGGTTACCTGAGTAAGTACTTCTGTCCACTGCTCATGACATAATGGCTTATTTGAATTTATCAAAATACAGAGATTTTTTTCTGCGTTTATTCACAGCTAATGGATGGAGTTATCAGGCTGCCTATAGTTCTGAAGGGTGACTGTGGTCACAGTGCTCTGTTTTGTTCAGCGTGAATCTCAACCGCAAGCAGATGGGCACGGTCACACCCGGTATGAACCCCATGCTGTTTCAGCGATGAACGGATTTGTGACCGGATTACTCATGTATCATACAAATCACGTATATTCCACATTTATATGGTGTGTCATCCAGTTTTGGGGACTTCCCATCTCCTTTCAGCTTCATTCTGATCTGAATCCAAACCGGATATGGCGTATTACAAGAACATCTGCTTTGTCGAGGCTCCGCAGGCGATTGTGACGCCGTTTCCCCGGTTTATGAGCGACTGTATCGGCGTCTGCTATCTTGCTGGCGCGGTGGAGGAGATCGTCGAAAGCATGGCGATGCCTGAGAACTACTACAACGAAAGGATTTTCGAGAGTTTCGAGCGGTTGCTGAAATCGCGCCCGTTTGATCTCGTGGCCATCTCCTCGATGACCGGCGGCTTCAACAATGCGGTTAAGCTGGCGCGGATCGCCAGAAAGCACGGCGTGACGGTGGTGATGGGCGGCTTCCATCCGACGGCCATGCCCGAGGAGGCGCTCGATCATGGATCTGCCGATCTGGTGGTGATCGGCGAAGGGGAGGCGACCTTCCGTGAGCTGGTCGAGAAAGGGCCGTCGCGCGACGTGAAGGGGCTCTGCTGGAAAGAGAACGGCTCATTCGTCTTTACCGGAATGCGGGAGCTGATTCAGGATGTCGATTCGATCCGCCTGCCGCTTCGTTCGATCCGGCCCGAACGCTTCGGCGAGAAAAACGAAGAGTACACCATCGACACCTCACGCGGCTGTCCGTGGAAGTGCTCCTTCTGCGCCAACGACAAGATGCACAAGCACTGGCGCGGACGGAGTGCGGAGAACGTCGTCGAGGAGATCGCCCTGATTCACGATCCCAAAAAGAAGAAGCTGCTCAAAATCTGGGACGCGAATTTCCTGACCAACATCAAACGGGCCGAAGCGATCTGTGATCTCATGATTGAGCGTGGGCTGACCAACTTCCGTATCGTCACTGAAACCCGCGCAAAGGATGTGATCCGGGCCGAGCGGATTCTCGACAAGCTGCACCGGGTCGGTCTCAGGAAGGTCGGTCTCGGCATCGAAAGCCCCAATTCCGAGACGCTCGCGAAGATGAACAAGCAGAACACGCTCGACGATGTATCGCGAGCCATCGACCTGCTCAGGAACAAGAGCATCGGGGTCGAGGGCTATTTCATCGTCGGCCACCACAGCGAGAGCGAGGCCGACACGATGCGCTATCCCGGATTCGCCCGCTCGCTCGGGCTCAGGAATGCGCTGTTCATGGCCATGACCCCCTATCCCGGCACGAATGTCTTCGAGGAGTGCCGCGACGAGGAGCACATCACTTCGTATAACTGGGATTTGTACAACAACTTCTGCCCGGTGGTGAAGACGGCGAGCATGAGCAACGAGCGGTTGATGACGATGATGATCTATTGCTACGTAGCTTTTTTCAATTATCAGACTCTCCTGAAGCAGCAGAACGAGCGCGGCGCATTGCGGATTTTTCTGCGTGACATCAGCCAGTTTGTTTTTCTGGCGCTGGTGAACCGGAACAAGGGAAAGGCGGAGATCGAATCGGCGATCTATGGAGCGTATGAGTGCTTCGCGAGCACGGAGCCGTGTATCGAGTATCCATCGAAAGCGCCGCTGAAAAAGCCGGTGTCGTTGTTCCTCGAAGCGAGCGGCGGGCGGCGGATCGAGTTCCGCATCACCGAAGAGCATGGACGGCGGGTGCTGACTGTCCGGCGGGTTTCCGGGACGGCTCAGGGGAGCGGACCGGTGGTGAGCGTCAAGGCTTCGGTCGAAGCGACGGCATCGGTTTCCGGGGAGACCTTCATGCGCTTTCTGTACCGCAAAGAGCTGATGCGCTACAACGCCTCCGCGAAGCCCGCGCAGCTTCTCGCGCTTGCCGCCGACCGCGAACTGCGCCAGGCCGTCGCCGCGTTCTATCGCCTCTACCGGGAGAGTGTCCGGAAGCGGTGAGGCAACTCACTTTTCATAAAATCCCGTATATTCGGCTCTCTGTGCTGTGCCTGCCGAGTGGCAGAATTTCACATTGGCATCCATCGTTCTTCTGACCTGAACCCGATTCATCGTTTTTCCTTAGTGCTCCTCTCTATGGCGTATTACAAGAATATCTGCTTTGTCGAGGCTCCGCAGGCGATTGTGACGCCGTTTCCGAGATATATAAGCGATTGCATCGGCGTCTGCTATCTTGCAGCCGCCGTGGAGGATATCGTCGAGAGCATGGCGATGCCGGAGAACTATTACAACGACGGGATTTTCGAGAGCTTCGAGAAGCTGCTGAAATCGCGGCGCTTCGATCTCGTGGCCATCTCCTCGATGACTGGGGGGTTCAACAATGCGGAGCGGCTGGCGAGGATCGCCAAAAAGTATGGCGTGACGGTGGTGATGGGCGGGTTCCATCCGACCGCATTGCCCGAAGAGGTGCTCGATCTCGGGTGCGTCGATCTTGTGGTGATCGGTGAGGGGGAGGCGACCTTCCGGGAGCTGGTCGAAAAGGGGCCGTCGCGCGAGGTGAAGGGACTCTGCTGGAAGGAGAACGGCAAGTTCGTCCATACCGGGCTGCGGGAGCTGATCAGGGATGTCGATTCGATCCGCCTGCCTCTGCGCTCGATCCGGCCCGAGCGGTTCGGCGAGAAGAGCCGCGACTACACCATCGACACGATCTATACCTCTCGTGGCTGCCCGTGGGTCTGCTCTTTCTGCGCGAACGACAAGATGCACAGGCAGTGGCGCGGACGGAGCGCCGAGAACGTGGTCGAGGAGATCGCCCAACTGCATGATCCCAAAAAGAAGAAGCTGCTCAAAATCTGGGACGCGAACTTCCTGACCAACATCAGGCGCGTCGAGCGGATTTGCGACCTCATGATCGAGCGCGGACTGACCAACTTCCGGATTGTCACCGAGACGCGGGCCAGGGATGTGATCCGCGCCGAGCGCATTCTGCCGAAATTGCGCAGGATCGGGCTGAACAAGGTGGGTCTCGGCATCGAGAGTCCGAACCCGAAGACGCTCGAACTGATGAACAAGGAGAACTCGCTCGACGAGGTGACCAAGGCGATAAATCTTCTCAACCAGTACAGCGTCGGCTCCGAGGGCTACTTCATCGTAGGCCACTACTCGGAGAGCGTCGAAGACACGATGCCCTACCCGAAGTTTGCCCGCGCGCTCGGCCTGCGCCAGACCCTTTTCATGGCGATGACCCCATATCCCGGTACCCGGATTTTCGACGAATACTCCCGCGAGAACAATGTCACCTCTTTAGACTGGGACCTGTACAACAACTTCGTGCCGGTCATCCGCACGGCGCACATGGAGAACCGCGACATCATGCGGATGATGGTCTATTGCAACGTTGCCTTCTGCGACTACCGCTCCGTGCTCAAGCGTGACGACAATCGCGGCGTGCTGCTGGCGTTCCTGAAGGATATGTTCCAGCTCGTGTTCCTGCTGAAGGTCAATAAGACGCTTGACCGCAAGGAGGCTTCGCAGATTGTGTTCGAAGCGTTCGAACTCTGGCTCGGTACAAATCCGGTGCTTGACTATACAAAAACGCCGCACCCGGCGCCGCTCAGACAGCCGACCGGCGTGTGCCTCCTGCACAAGGCATCGGAAGAGCGGCTCGACTTCGTCGTCGAACAGGCGGACGACCGTAGGGTGCTGAAGTTGCGCAAGGTTGCCTCCAGCGAGCCAACGGAGTTACCGGTGGTGCACCTCGAAGAGGTGGTCGATGCGGCCTTCTCGCTCTCGATGGATGCACTTATGCGGCTGCTCTACCGCAACGAGCTGATGCGCAACAATCCCCGCCTGACCGTTCGCCAGGTGCTGGCGTTGCTCGGAGATCGTGATATCCGCCAGGTGGCGATGCGGTTCTGGCGGCTGTATCGTGGATGTTTCCGGTGAGGAAAGCGGTCGAATCTCCTGATAACGATATGGGTGCAAATCCGGATCGAAATCGAATTCGGGGTCGGATTGAAAAGAACTGACGATTTCGGGGAATGGGTAGGGAGGTAACCATAAGCTGCAACGAAGTAACCGGGGTTTATCATGATCGAAGCCATTCTCTGGGATAACGATGGGGTGCTTGTCGATAGCGAGTCGCTCTTTTTCGAGATGACGCGGACTTTTTTTGCCGAGGCGGGGTTGCAGCTCGATGCGGAGTACTGGGGCGTCGAGTATCTCGGCAATGCGAAGCACAGCTACCAGATTGCCGGTGAACTCGGTCTCGCGCCGGCGCTGATTCCGCCGCTGCTCGACCGGCGCAACGCGGCATTCGTCGAGCGCCTGCGGGCGTCGGTGCCGCTGATGCCGAAGGTGCGGGAAACCATCGAGGCTCTCTCCGGCAACGTGAAGCTCGCCATCGTGACGGGCAGTCCGCGCGACAAGGTGATGCTGATGCACGCGGCGCACGGCTTGCTCGACCACTTCGAGGTGATCGTCACCGATGACGAAATCGCGAATGCCAAGCCCCATCCGGAGCCTTATCTCAAAGCGATGGAAATGCTTGGCGTCGAGCCGGAGCAGTGCCTGGCCGTCGAAGATTCGCGGCGCGGCCTCGATTCGGCGGTTGCCGCCGGTCTTTCGTGCATCGTGGTGCCGAATGTCCTGACGAGGATTCAGCGTTTTGAGAGCGCCTTTGCAGTTGAAGCGGATGCTTCAGGCGTATTGAAGCATGTCAGCAAAACCATCAATATTGACAGAAAAGCGTGAGCCCGGAAGCCAGAAGTTACGGCTGCTCCTTGCAGGATTGCAGCACATTTTCGATCGCCCTGAAGAAATCGGCAATTCCGAACGGTTTCTGTATGAAATCCACACCATCTCTGAGTTGTTGCTGATGGCTGAGGTTTTCCGGGGCGTGAGCCGACATGAAAAGGATTTTTATGGAAGGGTTCTGCTGCCTGAGCAAACGGCTCATTTCTATACCGTTCATGTCGGGCAATAACACGTCCGTAACTACAAGATCGATCCGGTAGTCATGTTCACCGGTGATCCGCAGACACTCTTCGGCATCCAGTGCTGTCATGACCGTGAATGCATGGTCTTCGAGAATATCCCTGATAAGTTTGAGAATATAGGGCTCATCTTCAACCACCATGATCGTTTCCCTTGCTTTCAGGGAGCACTCGTGCTCCTGTCGTCTGAAAGGTTCATAGGGAGCTTCTGTTTTTTCACTCTCTTCATGATACAATGGCAGAAAAATATTGAATGTCGTACCGATGCCGGGTTCCGAATAACATTCGATGTGGCCCTTGTTCTGCATCACGATACCATAGACTGTTGACAGTCCCAGACCGGTTCCCTTGCCGATCTCTTTGGTGGTGAAGAATGGTTCGTAAATATGGGGCAGCATCTTTGCTTCGATTCCGCTTCCGTTATCACTGACAAAGAGTCTGACATAGTCACCAGGCAAGCATCCGGAACAGCGGGTTTGGCACTCTTCCTGGCTGAAATGGGCAAGGTCGCAACCGATCAGGATCTTTCCGCTGCCGGATATGGCATCACGCGCGTTGATGAATAGGTTTGAAAGTATCTGATCAAGTTGCGAAGGGTCCAGTCGCACCCGGAGTTGCTCCCTGTACGGATTCCATTCGAAATGGATGTGTTCGCCGATCAGTCTTCGGTGGAGCTGGAGACATTCTGAAACAGCTTCATTCATATCGAACACTTTCGGAAGCGTGACCTGTTTTCTGGCGAATGCGAGGAGCTGGCGGGTCATTTCGGCTGAACGCCGGGCAAGCTTGTGGATATCGTTGATGTTTTCGACAACAGGGCTGGACGGAGTTAGTTTTTTGAGAGCCAGTTCCGTGTTGCCCAGAATCGCGGCGAGCGCATTGTTGAAATCGTGGGCGATGCCTCCGGCGAGTTGGCCGATCAGTTCCATTTTCTGGTATTGCTGCAACTCTTCCTGAAGCTTTTTCTGTTTCTCTTCAGCCTGTTTGAGTTCGGATATTTCCGTTACGACGGCAACCATGCAGGGTTGTCCTTCGATTATGGTACGTTTGCCCCTGAACATCGCCCATTTGTATGGCGGTCCGTTCTTGTGGAACATTCTGAACTCTGCGCTCTCTTCTGTGTCCAGGTGGATGATATTGTGCACTTTCCGGCTGACTTCAGTGAAATCCTCGGGATGGACTCGTTTCAGAGGATTGATGCCCGGCATTTCATTATCGGACAGTCCGTTGATGGCGTCACGTGAAAAGCTGTTCCAGCCGATCAGGCGCATCTGCGCATCGACAATGATGATCGAGGCCGGAATGGCATCGTAAAGCTCAGCGATGGCGTCCAGCGTGTTATAGTCTTTTTTTGCAGTGTCTTGTGTGTCAGATGTCTTCCTGGCTGAAAGAAGGAAATGAGCGATGTTTCCATCGGCAGAAAAAACGGGATAGATGGTATATTGACTGACAAAATCGTCCTGAATGGAATCGAAAGAGGCAGGTTTTCCGGTACTTAAGGCTATGTCCGCTTTCTGTTTGCGCGTTTCAATGTCGATAAATTCTTTCGGTTTTTTCCCGATGGCAGATTTCAGTGTACCGGTGCGGAGTTCGTCTCTGAAAACATTGTCACTATCGAGCAACCTGCCGTCACGATCCATAATGAAAATCGTCTCGGAAGAGCGCTCTATGACCAAAGACAGGAATTTGTCGAGTGAAAGGGGTCCCGGAATTGATGTGTGAGGATTTTCAGGCATGGAAATTGATTGCTGCCACTGCTTGATAAACTGGTGTTAAGTTATTACACAGGCTTGTTCGGGTCTTGTGATAGATGCTCCTTCTTGTTCCGGACGCTCTGTTGAGGTATTGTTCAAGCAATGTATAGCTTTTTATATAAAAATTGATGAGGTGTGTTATTAATCCGGCATACAAATAGGTGACTTTTGATTTATAATTGCTATATTAGCAATTATGAAAAAAAATGATGCACGTTCATATACAACTGATCAACAGAAACTGCTTCGCATTAAAGCAGTTGACATGGTCTTCAAAAATGGGTTTACTCAACGAGCAACGGCCAAGGCGCTCGGTGTTTCACGCCAACATGTTGTCAAATGGTGCCAAGCGTTTTCAAACGGGGGCTATGAGGCGCTAGAACTTGGACGTCGTGGACGTCGTCCAGGCGAACAAATGCTTCTGAAGCCCTGGCAATGCGCAGTCATTGTAAACACCATCCGTGATCATACTCCCGATCA
>Ga0233420_10000150_pt1 | contig 31794 bp, 24 predicted proteins | sample Watercolumn_Mata_4_FD_183009 | JGI IMG/M metagenome (GOLD analysis project Ga0233420, IMG submission 183009) | Freshwater microbial communities from Lake Matano, South Sulawesi, Indonesia - Watercolumn_Matano_2014_102_MG | ecosystem: Environmental > Aquatic > Freshwater > Lake | place...
GCGGTTGGCCGCAGTACTTTCCGGATAGAAGCGGTTACAGAAAATATATTACTTTCAACGATGGTGCTATGATCGGAATTATGAATCTTCTAAAAAAAATTGTTGATAAGAATGAAGATTATACATTCATTGATCTAACAGCATATTCAAAAATCAAATCCGCATTCGAAAACGGATTAAACTGCATTATCAAATGTCAGATAAAAGATATAGGTCAATTATTAGTTTGGTGTCAGCAGCACGATGATAAAAATCTCAAGCCTCAAAATGCAAGAACCTTTGAACCGGCTTGTATTTGTAATGGTGAAAGTGCAGATATAGTTTCTTTTATGATGAGTATAGAAAATCCAAATCAAAAAATAATTGCTTCAATCCAGAATGCTGTAAAATGGTTTAATCAATCAAAAATATTTGGTATACGAGTTCAAGAAATAAGTGCACCTAATGTTGCATATCAATACCACTCAACTTCTATGGATAGAATTATTGTTGAAGATGCAAAAGCTCCTCCAATTTGGGCACGTTATTATGAATTAGAAACACACAGGCCTTTATTTTGCAACCGTGATGGAATACCGGTTTATTCACTTGCTGAAGTAGATCGAGAAAGAAGAACTGGCTATGGTTGGTATACATACGCACCACAGGATGTATTAAATAAATATCCCGATTGGCAAAGAAAGTGGGCACCAAAAGTAATTGTGATTCAATAATCCAGCATCAAGTATCCGGTATCCAGTATAAAGTACCCAGTATCAAGTATCGAGTATCAAGTATCAAGAAGCCAACATCAAGTAACGATTCCAGCAAAAATTTTTTATATTTTGCCCTCAAAATAATAAGAGTTTATGATTAACATCCGCAATTTTTGCATTATTGCTCATATCGATCACGGTAAATCAACTATCGCAGATTGTCTTTTAGAATTTACACATACAGTTTCTCAACGTGAAGCTAAAGAACAATTACTCGATAGTCTCGATCTTGAACGCGAACGCGGAATTACTATCAAGTCTCATGCAATCCAAATGAAGTATCCCGCTAAAGACGGATGTAACTATATTCTAAACCTGATTGATACACCCGGCCACGTGGATTTTTCGTATGAAGTTTCAAGATCACTTGCCGCATGCGAAGGTGCTATACTTGTTGTAGATGCAGCTCAAGGAGTTGAAGCTCAAACTATTAGTAATCTTTATATGGCTATAGACTCCGGATTAGAAATTATTCCGGTTATAAATAAAATTGATTTACCAAGTGCAATGATCGATGTTGTGAAAAAACAAATTATAGATTTAATCGGTTGCAAAGATGAAGATATAATTCCCGTTAGTGCAAAAGAAAGAATAGGCATTGAAGAAATACTTGAAGCAATAGTAAAACGAATTGAGCCGCCAAAAGGAGATGAAAATTCTCCTCTGCAAGCTTTGGTGTTCGATTCAATTTTTGATTCATACCGTGGTGCTGTTGCATACATCAGAATTTTTAACGGTGCCTTAAAAGAAAAAGATGAAATAAAATTTTTTGTTAATGATAAAAAATATCTTGCTGAAGAAGTCGGAACATTAAGACTTGGAAGAATCAGAACCGGTGAACTTCAAACGGGAAATGTAGGATACTTAATTGCTGGTGTTAAAGATGTTCATGATATAAAAGTTGGCGATACTGTTACTCATCTTCGAAATGGTGCAGATATTCCATTGCCCGGTTATAAAGATATTAAACCAATGGTATTCAGCGGATTGTATCCAACAAATTCTGATGATTATGAAAATTTACGCGAAGCATTGGAAAAATTTAGATTAAACGATTCAGCTTTAAGCTATCAGCCCGAAACTTCGGCTGCGCTTGGTTTTGGATTCAGATGCGGCTTTCTTGGCATGCTTCATATGGAAATTGTACAGGAAAGGTTGGAAAGAGAATACGATCAATCTATTGTTACAACTCTTCCAAACGTTGAATACTGGGTTTACACTAAAGGCAATGAAAAAATTATTGTTGATAATCCGGCTGAAATGCCTGCAGTTGGATTGATTGATAAAGTAGAAGAGCCTTATGTAAAAGCTCAAATTGTAACTCCAAGTGAATATGTCGGGAACTTAATGCAGCTTGCAATTGAAAAAAGGGGTGTATATAAAAATACAACGTACATTGACCCGACTCGTGCCGATATTGAGTTCGAGTTTCCACTTGCGGAAATAATTTTTGATTTTTATGATAAACTAAAATCGATTTCGCGTGGTTATGCCTCATTTGATTATGAGTTTATAGGCTACCGCGAATCGGATTTAGTTAAAATAGATATTTTACTTAACGGTGAAAAAGTTGATGCGCTTTCAATTATCGTTCATGAAAAAAAATCGTATAGCTGGGGATTGAAAGTTTGTTCTAAACTAAAAGATTTGATTCCGCGGCAGATGTTTGAAATTTCGATTCAAGCGGCAATTGGAAGCAAAGTAATTTCAAGGACAAATGTTAAAGCAATGCGTAAGAATGTTTTGGCTAAGTGTTACGGAGGAGATATTACAAGAAAACGTAAACTTCTTGAAAAACAAAAAGAAGGTAAAAAAAGAATGAAGCAAGTTGGAAATGTCGAAATTCCACAAGAAGCTTTTTTAGCAGTTCTTCAAATTGAAGATTAAAATGGTTAATTAAAAAATTCTATTTCGGGATTTTAAGTATATCATAAGTTTTAATTCGTAAATTTTAAAACATAAATTAAAATTAGAGCTATGTCACTGTTTAAGAAAGAACCACAAAAGGAAAATCCTAAAGAAACTAAAAAACCTGAGATTAAAACTGCAAAGCAGAAGTTCTGGGATTTTTGGAAAAATTTATTTTTTGCTGCTCTGGCAGCTTTGTTCATCAAAACATTTTTAATTGAAACATCGCGTGTACCAACCGGCTCTATGGAAAAAACAATATTAATTGGTGATTTTCTATTTGTAAATAAATTTATATACGGTTCATCATCGCCAAGAACAATTCCATTCACAAATGTAAAACTGCCATATTTTCAGCTTCCTGCACTTAGAGATCCAAAACAAGGTGATATTGTAGTATTTGAATACCCGGGTGATAGAGATGATCTTGCACCTGTAAATATTGATAACTACGTTAAACGGTGCATTGGCGTTCCCGGTGATACAATAAAAATTATCGATGAAGTTGTTTTTGTAAATGGAAAAGAAGCTCCAAGAGCCCCTCAAATACAGTATGATAACTATATTAAACCTCGAGGCGAGGTTGTGTATAGTATTTTTCCAGCCGGCAGTGATTTTAATGAAGATAATTATGGTCCAATTGTAGTTCCTAAAACAGGCGATGTAATTAAACTTACTACGAACAATATTGAACAATGGCGGACAATAATCGATCGTGAATTTGAAAAAAGAGTTGTTACTGTTGACGGCAATAAGATTTTGATCGATGGAAAGGTTGTGGATTCTTACACTTTAACCAAAGACTATTATTTTATGATGGGTGATAACCGCGATGACAGTGCCGATAGCCGTTTCTGGGGATTTGTTCCTCGTGATAAAATAGTTGGGCAAGCACTAATGATTTATTGGTCGTGGGATCCAAGCATTCCATTTTCAGATTTTTTCAATTTACTTGGCTCTGTAAGAATTGGAAGAATTGCAAAATTAGTCCATTGAGTTTTTGAAATAGATTTATTAATTAAAAGTGCGTAATAAGATTTTTATTTCGCACTTTTTTTATTACAAGCTTGTTATATTAGAACTGAAAACAAAGAGGTATTATGAAAAAGATTTTTATTGTAGTGTTCGTTTTATTTACTTGCAATTTGTTCCCGCAAACCAAGTACATGATTTATTTTAATGACAAAGGAATCTCTCCATCTATCAGGTTATCGAAATCTTCAGCATTATTTAAGCTGGCTGAAAAAGAACTTACTGCAAGTGCAATTGAAAGAAGAAAGCAAGTTATGGGTGAAGATGAATATATTACATATGAAGATATTCCTTTAAATGAAACATATCTAACTCAACTTTCATCAGCCGGAATTAAAATTCATAATAAATTAAAATGGTTTAACGCTGTTAGTGCATATTTAACAGATTCACAATTAGAACAAATCAAAAAATTTTCCTTTGTTGTAAAGATTGAAAAAATTCACATATTTAAATCTCAACAAGAAGTAATTGAAAATGTAAATGGAACAAATAAACAGACTAACAATGCGAGCAATGTTCAGTCATCACTCGATTTAAATTACGGTCCTTCACTTACACAAGCATCACTTTCGGAAATACCTGCCATTCATAACTTAGGAATTAATGGCTCAAATGTGCTTATCGGTATTTTAGATACAGGATTTAGATGGAAAACAAATCCTTCTCTAAAAAATTTATTAGTAGTAAATGAAAAAGATTTTATTCAAAGCGACAACACCACCGAGAATCAATCCGGCGATGCATCTAATCAAGATTCACATGGTACTGCAGTATTCTCTATTATTGCTGGAAATGATCCCGGTAATATTATAGGTCCGGCTTATGGTGCTTCTTTTTTGCTGGCAAAAACTGAATATGTTCCTACAGAAACAAACGTTGAAGAAGATAACTATGCAGCTGCTTTAGAATGGATGGAAGGATTAGGTGTACAAATCACTACAAGTTCACTCGGTTATAATATTTTTGACCCCGGGCAAAGAAGCTATACTTATGCTGAAATGAATGGTTCGACTACTATAGTTGCCAAAGCAGCAAACTTAGCTTTTACAAGAGGAGTCTCAACTTTTACTGCTGCCGGAAATGATGGAGCTAGTTTCTGGGGAGTTGGTAAAGGGGGTTTAGGTTCACCCGGTGATGCAATTAACATGATTACTGTTGGTGCTGTTGATCCAAATAAAAATGTTACAAGTTTCAGCAGCCGTGGACCGACTTCGGATGGAAGATTAAAACCGGAAATTGTTGCACAAGGATCAAGTGTTTATCATTCTAATCCTGGTGGCGCTTATAGTTCAGGCGGGGGAACTTCATACGCTACTCCAATAGCCGCCGGAATTGCCGGATTATTAAAATCATGCTGGACTCATTTAACCAATGTTCAGATCAGAAATATATTTATTGCATGCGGTGATAACACAAGTACGCCAAATAATGATAAAGGCTATGGTTTGATATCAGCTAAAAAAGCTGTTGCTTACCCAAACTTGAGTGGATTAAATAATGTTTACAGGGTATTAAATAAAATTTTTATTGATGCAAATGGAGTAAATACTTCTTCAGTAAAAATAATCTATAAAATCGGCAATTCATCTTTTCAAACAGTTAACATGAATTACGATGGAACACTTAAATATAATTTTACATTTAGCTCTGCAAATAACGGCGATATAGTTGAGTTTTATTTTACTTATCAAAATAGTAACAATGCATCTGTTAGAGAACCTGCCGGAGTGAAAAATTATAAATTCATTTTAGGAAGTGTAGATATAATTACTAATGTAGAAAACAAAAATGAAATACCGGATAAGTTTTATTTATCGCAGAATTATCCCAATCCGTTTAATCCAAGCACAAATATTAGTTGGCAGATTGCGGTAAGCAGTTATGTTACATTAATAGTTTATGATTTATTAGGAAGAGAAATTGCAACACTTGTTGATGGATTTAAGCAAGCGGGAATTCATAATTCAACATTCAACATTAATAATTTAGCTTTAACCAGCGGTGTTTATTATTATACACTGAAAGCTGGTAATAATATACAAACTAAAAAAATGCTGCTTATTAAATAGGCGTTTGATTTTCCATGTCAAAAATTCTTTACGAGAATCAGAATAAGTATTTAAATTCACTTAAGATACAAACTGATTCGCTGCTTTATGAAATGGAAAAATTTTCTGAAGAGAACAAAATTCCGATTTTAGATAAAAGGTCTGCAGATTTTTTAGAACAATTAATTTTGATTCAGAAACCTAATAGAGTGCTTGAGATCGGTACAGCAATAGCCTACTCTTCAATTAGAATTGCCAAAAAGCTTCCGACAAATGCAGTATTAGAAACAATTGAGAAAAGCAAGAATAATATAAAGCTTGCAAATCATTTTATTAAACGATCTGGAATAAAATCAATTAATGTTTTAGATGGAGATGCATTGGATATAATGACGACTATAAAAATGAAATATGATTTTATTTTTTTAGATGCCGATAAGGAAGATTACCTGAATTTATTTTCATTATCACTTCCATTGCTCAAAAAAAATGGAATAATATTTATCGATAATCTGTTATGGCATGGATATGCGGCTTCCTCAAGAATTCCTCGTTCATTTAAAAGATCAACCCAGCTTATAAAAGATTTTAATGAAATCTTTATGAACTCTTCACAACTTGTCTCAACAATACTTCCAATTGGTGATGGCATAGGAATCGGAATAAAAAAATAATGTTAGGCGGAAAATCAATAAAAGTAATTTTACAAGGAGTTGAAGAACTTTCAAATAGACAACTAAATTTTAAAGATGATATTGAAATACTTTTAACTATTTCATTTAAAGAAAATAAAATAAATCTTCTGGAAAAATTATCCTTTCAAGCAAAATTTTCAAAAAGCCTTTTTAACATTATTCAGAAAAAAGAAAGCAATAATGATGAAATATATTTCGAAAGGATTAAAAAGGAATATCTTGAAAGTATTCTCAAAGTTAAAGCAATACTGGAGGAAATTCTGAATGATTCTGAAAAGTTTATCAAAAATATTTTTTCAGAAAAATATTTAATTCTTACACAACAGTGTATGGAAAATATAAATAAACTTTGTTCAGACCTTGAATATCTTAAGTTATACCTTAATGATTTAAAACGAAATTAGTAGGTATTTGTTGAAATGAAAAAGGCATGATTTGAAACCATGCCTTTTGAAATACATAATTTATTTTGATTTTTTAAGTGTTTCAGAATATTTCTCTGCTACTTCTTGCACTGATTTACTTGAAATAAGATCATAAATTTTATTTCGCAGTTCTTCCCATTCTTCATGTAAAGGACAAGGATAATCTTCTGAACATTCCTTTAAACCGGTTACACATTTCAAGTTAATAACCGGACCTTCCACACGTTCAACTATTTCGAGAATCGAACTTTTTTTAGCCAACTCTGTTATTTTAAATCCACCGCCTCTGCCTTTAAATGAATCAACATATCCATATTTTGCCATACGCTGTAAAATTTTTGATAAGTAATGAGCCGGAATGTCTTCATTCTTAGCAATATCTGATGACATAATTAAACTTTCTTTTGGCTGCCTGGCTAAAAATAAAATAGCTCTTATAGCGTACTCACCCGTTTTAGTATAAATCATAAAACACCTTTAATTAGATTAAATTGTAATAAAGATTTCTGGGTACTAAATATCTTGAAAATAAATTAAGTAAATAGGAACTCTTTGTCAAGAATTGGACTGAGTGATAGATCTCTTTGAATAATATTTTGATTCCGGTGAAATAGAATAAATAATCTTTGGATATAACATCATTTCTGATTCAAAATCCGAAAGCTTTTGTACTTCAATGTTGCAACTAATCTTTGGTTGTTCATCATAAGAATTTCCAATTTCCTTCATGTTAAATTTTTTAATAACCGATCTTACAATTTTTGATTCATTAAAGTTAAATTTTATATCTACTACTGATATCAATATTTGCTCTTCTTTTTTGGATGATTCTAATACTTTAAACGCTGATTCATAATAAGCTTTACCCAGCGGTCCTATGCCAAGTTTAATACCACCAAAATACCTTACAACAACTGTTAGAATGTTTGTTAAATTAAAATGGGATTGAGCATTAAATATCCGGATTCCTGCTGAACCATTTGGCTCGCCGGCATCGGAATATTTGAAAAATCCATTTGCCAAGTTGATTGAATAGCAATGATGGCTGGCGTTATGATATTCTTTTTTTATTGATTTAATGCGTTGATTAGCTTCAAATTCGGAACTTACCGGAAAAGTAATACCAATAAACTCAGATCCTTTTTCTTTGAAAATGAATTCTGATCTGCCGATAACTGTTAATATTTTGAAGGGAAGAGCAGACATTTTAATATCACAATAATTGATTTTCTAATTTCCAATGCTTAGAATAACATTTTGAACTGCGGAAATTTATCTATTTGGAATCTTTAAATAAAATAATAATTAGAGGTGCTCGCGAGCATAACCTAAAGAATATTAATCTTGAAATCCCCCGTGATTCTTTAGTTGTTATTACCGGTTTGTCCGGTTCCGGTAAATCCTCACTTGCATTTGATACTATTTATGCCGAAGGGCAAAGGAGGTATATCGAATCGTTATCGGCTTATGCAAGACAATTTCTTGGTGTAATGGAAAAACCAGATGTAGATTTAATTGAAGGATTAAGTCCGGCAATTTCTATAGAGCAAAAATCAACTCATGGAAATCCTCGGTCTACGGTAGGAACTGTAACAGAAATTTATGATTACCTAAGACTTCTTTATGCGCGTGTAGGAATTCCTCATTGTTACAGCTGTGGTAATTCTGTTGAAAAACAATCAGCTGATCAGATAATTGAAAGCATCCTAGAAAACTTTTCGGATAAAAGAATTATTGTTCTTGCTCCAGTGGTTCGTGGCAGAAAAGGGCATTACAAGGAATTATTTAAAGAAATTTTAGCAGATGGGTTTGTTCGTGTTAGGGTTGATGATGAAATTAAAGAGCTAAATGAATCTTTAAAAATTGATAGGTATAAAGTACACAACATAGAAATTGTTGTTGATAGAATAAAAGTGGATTCAAAATCAAGATCAAGAATTTCTGAATCTGTTGAAGTTGCTTTAAACTTTGGAAATGGAAACGTTATTGTAAACGATGGTAAGTCCGATAAAGTTTACAGCAGGCATTTTGCCTGCTCTTACTGCGGAATAAGTTTTCAGGAATTAGCACCTAATTCATTTTCATTTAACTCCCCTTACGGGTCATGTCCTGCTTGCGATGGACTTGGCGAGAAAAAAGAAATTGATATCAATCTAATAATTCCGGATTGGGAAAAAACAATTAATGATGAAGGCATAACTGCTTTAGGTAAACCCCGTTCGGTTTGGTTTTTCAATCAATTGGAATCCGTTTCACAAAAGTTTGGTTTTGATTACGACACTCCTTTAAAAAAACTTAATAGTGAACAAATAGATATTTTATTGAATGGCACAAAGGAAAAAATTCCATTTACATATACCTATGGCGGAGGCAGAACTGTAACATACCAGCATAAATTTACGGGTGTAACAAATTATATTAAACATTATTACGATAACACTTCTTCCAATAAAATTCGTGATTGGGCTGAATCATTTATGAACACTCTTACTTGTTCAACTTGCGATGGCGGAAGACTAAGAAAAGAATCGCTTTCGGTAAAAATTAATGACAAGAATATTTCGCAAACAACTTCTTATTCTATTGAGAAAGCAAAAAACTTTTTTTCCAATTTAACATTGAATAAACGTGATGCAATTATTGCTCACCAAATTCTTAAAGAAATCAACTCCAGGTTGGATTTTCTGTTGAATGTCGGATTGGATTATTTAACATTAGATAGATCAGCAAGAACTTTATCGGGAGGAGAATCGCAAAGAATAAGATTAGCAACACAAATTGGAACGCAGCTTGCCGGAGTATTATACGTTTTAGATGAACCGAGTATTGGTCTTCATCAAGCCGATAATATAAAACTTATCAACTCACTTAAAAATTTAAGGGATCTTGGCAACACAGTTATAGTTGTTGAGCACGATCGCGAAACCATTGAAAGCTCTGATTTTATTGTTGATTTAGGTCCACATGCTGGTGAACACGGCGGCGAAGTTTGCATTTTTGGAATTACTGAAAATATTTTAAAATCTAAAAATGGAAATGCCTCTTTAACACTGGATTATCTCCGCAGTAAAAAGAAAATCGAGTTTTCGAATAACAGAAGAAAAGGGAATGGAAAATTTATTGAACTTACCGGAGTTTCCGGAAATAATCTTAAGCATATAAATCTTAAAATAGCGCTCGGTACATTTATCGCAGTTACAGGAGTAAGCGGTTCCGGTAAATCTTCATTAATTAATGAAACACTGGTAAAAATTTTAATGAAGAAAATTTATAAATCTAAAGTTGTTCCTCTAAAGTATGAAGAAATTAAAGGCATCGAAAATATTGACAAGGCAATTGAAATTGATCAATCACCGATTGGACGAACACCCAGATCCAATCCGGCAACTTACACAGGATTATTTACACACATTCGTGATTTATTTGCGCAATTACCGGAGTCAAAAATTCGCGGTTATGCACCCGGCAGGTTTAGTTTTAATGTCCCGGGCGGAAGATGTGAGGAATGTGAAGGTGACGGGCTAAAAAAAATTGAAATGAATTTTCTTCCTGATGTATATGTACTATGTGAAGTTTGCAACGGAAAAAGATATAACCACGAGACCCTTGAGATTCTTTACAAAACAAAATCCATTGCAGATGTATTGGACATGCGGGTTGAAAATGCGGTGGAGTTTTTTGAAGACTTGCCTTCGCTTAGAAGAAAAATAAAAACTTTGAATGATGTTGGCCTGGGTTATATCAAACTTGGGCAGCAGGCAACAACACTTTCCGGCGGTGAAGCCCAACGTGTGAAATTAGCTACAGAATTAAGTAAAGTTGGAACCGGAAAAACAATTTATATTTTAGATGAGCCCACAACCGGGCTTCATTTTGAAGATGTTAATATTTTGTTGAAAGTTTTAAATCAATTAGTTGAAAAAGGAAATACCGTAATTGTAGTTGAACATAATTTGGATGTAATAAAAGTTGCAGACTATATTATAGACCTTGGTCCGGGCGGTGGTGAATATGGTGGAAAGATTATTGCTGAGGGAACCCCTGAAGACATTGCGGCTAATTCTAAAAGCATTACAGGTAAATATTTGAAAAAAGAATTAATTAGAAACACGAGGAATAAATGAAAAAAACTGTTAGCCAATTTAGAGCTTACAGAGCAGAAATGAATGAGAAAATTCTTAATTCCGGGTTTAGGGACTTCAACAAATTTTTTGCTCTTGATAATAAAGCATACATTAATGGCGCATTGAATTCAAAAACAAAAGAATTAATGGGATTGACAGCTTCCATGGTTTTAAGATGCAATGATTGCATACTTTATCATATCGACCGTTCAATCCAGGAAGGAGCTACGCAGCAGGAGTTATATGAAACTTTTAATGTTGCATTAATTGTCGGCGGATCAATTGTTATTCCTCATCTAAGGTTTGCAATAGAAAAAATGGATGAAATTTTAAGTGAGAAGAGTTCTAATGAATCATAAAATCCTAAAAGTTAAAAGCATTGTTTCTGCAAATTCTGATAGTGAAATACTTGACGATCATGCAATTGAAATTAAAGATGGAAAAATTAAAAGGATATTTCCTTCAAAAGAAATTAATGCATTAGATCAAAGTGCAGATATATTAAATTTTTCAAATTTTACTTTAGTGCCTGGATTTGTTCAAACACATGTACACTTATGCCAAACATTATTTAGAGGTCTTGCGGATGATCTTGAACTACTTGACTGGCTTCAGAAAAGAATTTTTCCTTTTGAGAATTCGCATACTAAAAGTTCGCTTAGAACTTCAGTTAGATTAGGACTAAATGATCTCTTAACCGGCGGTACAACAACTGTACTTGATATGGGAACGCTTCGTCATCAAGAAATAATTTTTGAAGAAATTCTTAATTCGGGCATTCGAGCTTATGCAGGTAATTGTATGATGGATAAGAATGATCTGTATCCGGAATTTTGTGAATCAACAGATTGGAATTTAAAATCAACATATGACTGGGCAAAAGAATTTCATAACAAAAATGAAAAAGTAAAATTTGGTTTTGCCCCGCGATTTGTTCTTTCGTGCTCTGAAAAACTTTTAACCGAAACAAAAGTAATGATGAAAGACTTTCCGGGTTCAATTTTTCATACGCATTCATCCGAAAATAAATCCGAAGTTGAAACTGTACGTAAAATAACCGGAAAAGAAAATATAGAATTTTATGATTCAATTGGATTATTGGATTCTCATACAGTGCTTGCACATTGTATTCATGTAAATGAAAAAGAAATATCTGCACTGAAGAAAAATTTTGTAAGAGTTGCACATTGTCCTTCTTCAAACTTAAAACTTGGTTCGGGTATAGCAAACATTCCAAGATTTCTGAATGAAGGAATTTCTGTTTCACTTGGAGCCGATGGCGCACCGTGCAACAATGGTCTAAGCATTTTTAATGAAATGAAATTAGCTTCATTAATTCAAAAGCCAATTCATGGCCCTACTGCACTTAATGCAAAAACAATTTTTAGAATGGCAACAATAGATGGTGCAAAAGCGCTGCACTTAGAAAAAGAAATTGGAAGTATTGAAACCGGGAAGAAAGCAGATTTTGTTTTGCTCGATCTTGAAAAAGCATATCTGCCGCTGCAAAGTGAAAATCAAAATATATATTCCAGCATAGTTTATTCAGCTTCCAAAGAAATTGTTAAGCTTGTATTTATCGATGGTGAGTGTATAGTTGATTGCGGCAAATGTATTAAGTATGATGAGGAAGAATTAATTTCGGATGGAAAAAAAGAATTGAGTAGAATATTAGTGTGATTAATTTTCTCACAAAAAAATCTTTATTTCACAGAGAGGCACAAAGAAGTCATAGAGAACTACAGAAAAATCACAATACAAACATGAAAATAATATTTGCTACACAAAATCCTGGTAAAGCCAAAGAAGTAAAGGCCCTCTTTAAAAATTCTTATTTCGAAATATTTTCTCTTTATGATTTAGGTAACAAAATTGAAATTGAAGAACATGGTACAACATTTTCTGAAAATGCATTTATCAAAGCAAATGAAATTTGGAAAATTTACATGCAGCCTGTTATTGCTGACGATTCCGGATTGGAAATCGATCAATTAGACTGCAGACCGGGAGTTTATTCGGCACGATATGCCGGAGAAAATTGTACGTTTGAAGAAAATAATATCAAGGTTATTAACGAGCTTAAAAATTTTTCAGAGCCGCACCATGCTAAATTTATTAGTCATGCTGTTTATTATGATGGTAAAAATAAAATTGATTCTATAGGTGAATTACCCGGTGTTGTTATAAATGAGCAACGCGGTAAAAATGGTTTTGGATACGATCCGATTTTCATTCCCGACGGATTTGATAAAACTATTTCTGAAATGGATTTCGATTTTAAAAATAAAATTAGTCATAGATATCAATCATTCAGCCAGCTAAAAAACAAATTAATTGAATTATTTAAGGTTGCTGTTTAAGTATAAATTTTTTTTATTTTGAGGTAAAAAGATTCCCCAACATAACAAGGAAAGTGCAATATGGAATGGATTCTAATCATTTTATGGCTTTCAATTATTAACAGCGCACTTGGTGGGCAATATGTCCTCAACTGGATGGCAAACCAACCGAAGTATACCGGGAATCTGCCAATTGATATTTCACCCGGTGTTATGACCTGGTGGAGAGAAATTTCGAAACTTACCTGGGCTGTAATTGCAACAGCCACTGAAGTTATACGCGGCAAAGAAATGAAATACCTTTGGCCAGGAATGCTTTCGATGACAACAATAATGGTTTGTGCACTAACAGGTGTTATTGAGAATATCGGTTTCTTTTATTTACCAAGATTTTATTCGCCGCACATATATGCACCGTACGTAAATATTTATCTTGTTACGCTACCTTTCTTCGGAAAATTTTTATTCAATGCACCAATCCGCAAAGAGCATTGGTTTGGAGTTATTCTTGTAATTATCGGAATTGCAATTCCAAGAATGTTTGATAGCGTTGCTGCTAAAAGTAACATTCCAGATTGGAATGCAGTACTATGGATTATAATTATTAATGCTTGTCTATGCTCGCAACAGGTTTTAAATAATAAAACAGTTCAAACTGCGTTCAAGGGTGTTGGGGCAAATGCATTAGTTGTATGGCGTGAAATTTGGAAAATGGTTTTTATTTCTTTGGCAATTTTAATCTTTCCAATTATTGCAAATATGACTGATGCGCATCTTCCTCATAGTATAACCACTGAAAGATTTGAAAAAGAAGTTGCACCTAAATTGGATGATACGAAAAAAGAATTTATTGAAAAACATTACACTTTAAATGGGAATGAATACATTTTAAACTCAGAAACTGCTAATGAAGCAAAAGAAAAGATTAAAGAAATTATTTCAGCGACAGATTATAATAGATTCTTTTCGCTTTTTGAAGGAAGTATTTTCCCAAATAATTGGTGGCCAATCTTCTTTGTACTTCTCGCCGGATTGACCGGATATATATATAGTTTTGGATTCTTTAAACTTTCAAAATTTGCCGCACATTTTTGGGTGCCGTATACAAATGTGTATTTAGCCTTGCTTCCATTTGTGATGCTGCTTTTTGGAAAAGAAGTTACAATAATTCAAATTATCGGCGCTGTTGTTGTGACTGCAGGATTGATAATCGGAGTTTCCGATTACAGTAAAAACAAAGTTCAAGAGATAGAAAAAAAGTATAAATGAGATTTTTCTTGTTGGTTGTAAAACTGAGAAATAATTGGCTTATTTCTCAGCAATAACTACTTGCACTAAGCCAAAGGTTAGAGAATATTTTTCTACTTTCTTGAATGAAGATTCGTTAAAAAGTTTTACAAGATCAACTTTCTTATTAAACTCATTAACTGATTCCGGCAGATAAGTATATGCCTCTTTGTCTTTTGAAATTAATTTACCAATTAAAGGTAAAATACGATTGAAATAGAAAAGGTAAAATTTCCGAATCAAGTTATTAGAAGGAATTCTAAATTCTAGTACAGTAACTTTACCTTTTGCAGATAATATTTTATTAAAAGAATTAAAAGCTTGAGCAATATTGTAAAAATTACGAACTCCAAAAGCCACTGTGATGTTTGTAAATGTATTTTCTTTAAACGGAAGAAATTCTGCATCTGATTCAACCAATCGTCCATTAATCCAATCAGTTTTTTTATTAAATAGTTTTAACATATTCAATGAAAGATCGGCGCCAAAGATATTAATCACTCCTAATTTTTTAGCGGTTATAGCAAAATCTCCGGTTCCACATGCTATATCCAATAATTTAGATTGAGAATTCATTCCGGAAAATTTTATTGCTTTGTTCCGCCAATAAACATCTATACCAAGACTGAGAAAATGATTTAGGAAATCATATCTGTGAGAAATTGAATCAAATATTCTTTTTACCTGCTGTTTTTTTGTGTCTTCCATATTCGAAAACTAATTGTTAATTTTTCATACATAATTGATAAAACAAATTTATGGATAAATATCTTAAAGCATTAAAAGAAAATGTCTGCTCAATTTGTGTTGATTCAAGTGAGAAAGGGCTTTGCACTTTAAACGCAAAGGAATCTTGCGCAGTGGAATTATTCTTGCCAAAGATTTTAGAGCTTATTCATTCTAATGGAAATGCAAATATTCATGAGATGCAAACCAAATTAAGAGAAACAATTTGTGTTGAATGCAGAACTCAAGAGAATGGAAATTGTTATTTGAGAGAAGATGCAAATTGTTCTTTGGATAGATATTTTCTTTTAATTGTAGAAATTGTTCAGAAGGTCGATTTGGGTAAGTTGTAAACAAGAGTAAGATTAAAAAAAATTATTAGATGTGAATTCTGACCACCATTTATAAATATATTTTCCGCTCCAAAGTGTAAAAATCATAAATATTAAACCACCGATTAAATCTGCTACGTAATGATAGCGTAGATAAACTGTAGCAAAAATTAAAAGTGAACCATTAATAATAAAAAACAATTTAAGTCTGCTTTTGAATTTCACTGACAGAAACATTACAAGCAGTGTCATTTGAGTATGTCCGCTGGGAAAAGCATCCCGTTGAACTAACAAAGCCGGGTTAACCGTTCCGCTTGGAATCGATTCACCGCTATTTACAATCTCTCGTAAAAAGTCTGTAATAAATATTCCAGGCATTTCAATATTGTTCATCTCAAAATTGTGTAAAGTAAATCTTGGACCAATAGCGGGTACAAGAAAATATCCAATAAAAGAGAGGCAGAAGCCATAAACAATAATAAATGCAGAATAATCCAATTCATTTTTTTTGTTTTGACGGATAAGATCAATTCCAAGTATTACCGGTAAAAAGAAAAATGTTCCGTAGATAATTTGCAAAAGTTCAGTTAGAAACGGATTAACAATACTGTAAAGAGCCGCGGTTGGGTCAGTTCTAAAAATAAATCTATCAGCCAGAATTAAAATATCATCATAAATTTTTTCTCTAATCGGGTCAATCATTCCATAAAGCTCTTTGAAAACAATAAAAACGAATGGAACCAAATACCAAAGATGTAATTGTTTCCAAATTTTTCCATTTGGAAGCTCCATTTTAACCGCTGAAATAAAAATGAAAATAATAATTGCAAAGTTTATGAATATGTGCAAAACCCAATTTTGTACTTTCTGTGTGAAAGAAAGATTTAGAATGGTAAGAAGTAAGAGAAATATTATAACAACTAAGTCAACTGCAGCAATTTTATTAAAATAATATTTCAATAATTTCATATAAGCTTTATTGCATTGTTAATGTTCTGTAATTTACCTTTAATAATTTTTGAAAGTGTAACAAACTCGTCAATTGATAATTCTTCAGCACGCCTGTTCATATCAAACTCGTCTTCTTTAAAACTGATACCGGCAAAAATACTATTGCTTAATGAATTTTTAAGTTTCTTTCTTCTATTACCAAACGAGGCTTTAACAACTTGAATAAACAAATAATCATCAACTTCGTTTGAAATATCTTTCTTAAATTTAATTTGAATAATAGCTGAATCAACTTTTGGTTTTGGATAAAATACATTGGGTGAAATCTTAAAGCACAATTTTGTCTCGGCAAAATAGTTTGACAGCACGCCTAAGATACCATAATCTTTGTCCTGGGTTTCAGCAGTTATTCTTTTTGCCACTTCGTATTGAACCATTAACATAGCATCAGTGAAAAGTTGACGGTTGTTAATCAATTTAAATAAAATTGGAGAAGTAATATTGTATGGAATGTTGCCGATTATTCGATATTGTTTTTCCGGAAAGGAAGATTTTAAATCAAGTTTTAGGAAGTCTTGATTAATAACGTGAACCGATGGAAAGCTAAGGGCAAGACTTTCTACAACCCGTTTATCAATTTCAACAGCATAGAGTTTACCGGTTGATTTAATTAATTCTTTTGTTAAAGCTCCTGTTCCAGCTCCTATCTCTATAACATTATCATCTTTTTGCGGGTCAAATTCAGAAATAATTTTATGGATGATATTATTATCAATCAAATAGTTTTGACCAAACCTTTTTAGCGGCTGAAGCTTTGTCATTTTTAAAATTAAAATTGAATTTACCTGTGCAATATAAATTTCTTAGATATAACTTACGGCACTGATTTTTGAAAATTTATAAAAATTATGTTCGAACTAATATTTCTAATTGGTCTATCGCTTTACTTTATACAGTTAATTGTTTTCACCATTGGTGCCGGTAAGAAATATTTAAATATTTCTGAGGATAATCTTCGATCCGTAACCGTTGTTGTTGCAGCAAGAAACGAAGAAGATAATATTTTAGATTGTCTGCAATCGCTTGATAATCAAATTTATCCGAACGGTAAACTGGAAATAATTATAGTCAACGATCATTCCACTGATTTAACGGGTGAAAAAATAAAGTCCTTCATTGAAAATAAACCAAAGTTTAAAACGATTATTCCGGAAAAATCAATCGGCTCTTTACGCGGTAAAACAAACGCGCTTGCAAATGCAATAAAGATTTCGAAAGGTGAAATCATCCTTACAACAGATGCCGATTGCATTGCTGCACCTACATGGGCAAAAACACATGCTTCCTATTATAAAGACAATGTTGGTTTTGTCGGAGGATTTACAACTCAAGAAGATAAAAATGCATTTGAAGGAATGCAGGCTATTGATTTCATTTATTTGTTAGCAGTTGCTGCCGGTTCACTTAACCTTGGCAAACCGCTAAGCTGTATCGGAAATAATATGTCCTACAGAAAAAGTTTGTACAATGAAATTGGCGGTTATGAAGGTTTGCCGTTTTCAATCACAGAAGATTTTAGATTATTAATGTCAATTCATAAAAATAAAAAGTATAAAATTATTTATCCGTTGGATGTTGGAGCTTTAGTTGTGTCAAAAGCTTGCCCGGATTTAAAAACATTATACTGGCAGAAAAAGCGGTGGGGTGTTGGCGGAAAAGAAAGTGATTTTATAGGTTATATGGTAATGGCTTGGGGATATATTTGTCACTTAGCAATTTTATTGCTACCATTCTTTTTCTCAATTACAGCTTTGTATTTAGCTTTATTCAAAATTAGTATCGATTATTTTTTTGTTAAACCGTTTTTTAGGAAATTAAATCTGCGGATGAAGTTCGTTCATTTTATAGCGTTCGAACTTTACTTTATAATTTATGTAATAGTGCTTCCGCTTGTTGTACTTCCAAATAAAAAAGTTAAATGGAAAGGCAGAGAGTTTAAATGAAAATTAAATTGATGAAAAATTATTTGCTACTGTTTTTATTTTTAATTGTTCAACATAATTCGGCACAGAAGGTGATATTTTTCCCTTCTGCTCTAAATATTAAACCATTTACTGCTAACACGCTTGAAGCAAACTTAGGATTCCAATTTAAACTTAACAGTAATGAACTGCTTCTTAATATTGGAAACTCAATAGATGTACTACATTTTAATTGTGGAAATGGAAATATATCTGTGGGTGCCGATTTATTTACATGGACTCTTCTGCGCAAGGAAGACAATTTCCATTTCCCGGTTGATGCTGTTGACTACCAATTTGGAATTAATTTTGGATACATAAATAATTGGAAATCTTTTTCTTACGGATTCCGTGGAAGAATAAGTCATATCAGTGCTCATTTTGTTGATGGCCATTACGAGGGAGTTCTCAAAATTTGGCGGGACGGATTAAACCCTCGTGTTTACAGCAGAGAATTTGTAGAGTTACTTCCATTTATAAAATATCGAGGATTAAGATTTTACGCCGGGTTTACTTATTTATTTAATGTCGATCCTTCATCAATTAAAAAAGATAATTATCAACTTGGTTTTGATTACTATTTTAAAAATCGCTTTACAAAATACTTCACTCCTTACATTGGATACGATTTAAGAATTGTTCACCTTGATGAATACAGCGGCAATAATTCATTTGTACTCGGAATTAAATTTGGAAAAGTTGAAGGAAGAGGATTAAGCCTTCAGTACAATTACTATTCGGGTAAAAGTTTGCACGGCGAATATTTTAACTATACAGAAAAATTTTCTTCACTCGGTTTAAAATTGGATTTGTAGAATGTCTAAGTTCTTCTCAAGTTTATTTTCAAAAAGAAATTACAAGCATAATTATTTACTGCATATTTCTTTATTCATTATAACTTTTATTACCACAATTCTTGCCGGGTTAATGTGGACAACAGGGCAGTTGGGCCCTTATGAGTTAAAAGAAATTATTAATGGGTTACCTTACGCACTTTGCATTTTAATTTTTCTTGCCGCTCATGAATTCGGTCATTTTTTTGCTTCTGTTTATCACAAAGTAAAAGTATCGCTTCCTTATTTTATTCCGTTCCCGCCGATTATTGATTTTATTAATTTTGGAACGATTGGTGCTGTTATTAAAACTAAATCGCCTGTGCCAAACAATAAGGCAATGTTCGATATTGGAATTGCCGGCCCATTAGCCGGCTTTGCAGTTTGTATAATAATTCTGATTTACGGTTTTACACATTTACCAGCGGTTGATTATCTATTAAAAATTCATCCAGAGTATTATTCACCCGATTATGGAAAAAATTCTTATAGTTTAATATTTGGTGATTCATTAGTGTTTTATTTTTTAAAAACAATTTTTACAAACTCAGCGCAATTCATCCCGCCAATGTCGGAAATTTATCACTATCCTTTTTTATGTGTTGGCTGGTTTGGCCTTTTCATCACTTCAATGAATTTAATTCCAGTTGGTCAATTAGATGGGGGACATATTATATACAGCATGTTTGGTGAAAAGAAACAAGAAGCAATTTCGAGTGTTGCAATGATAGGTTTACTTTTTCTTGGCATACTTGGACTGCTTACTGCTTTTTTAAATATTAATATCGATTTTGGCTGGAGCGGCTGGCTTTTTTGGGCTATGGTTCTTTACTTCTTAATTAAAATTAAACATCCGCCGGTACAGCAGTTTGAGGAATTAGACTTTAAAAGAAAGGTATTAGGTTATCTTGGAATTATTGTTTTTATAATTTCATTTTCGCCCGCACCTTTTATAATTACTCTGCAGTGAAAGATTAAAATTTCCAAGTGTAACTAGAATCGGGTGATAAAACAGCTGTAAGGCTAAAGAAAAAAAGATAATAGAAATAGAGTTCTTACGTATCTTAATGCGTATTTAATTGTGGATATCAAGTTTTAAGGTAAGTAGAAGATAATACCCTATATCTGGCTCAATAGAAACAGTAAATGCATGGATTAAAACAATTAATAGATCATAGTTTTAAGAAAGAGAAATAAAATGATTGTTTGAAAAAATTATTTCCCATTTTTACTGTTATGATAAATTTTTAATTGTAAATACCTTTATTTGAAAATATATTATTTACGTGAATTATTCTAGCGATGACATTAGCTACTAAAAATGAGCAGATTTTGTAGTTTAGTTTTGGTAATACTTTTTTATGTGAATCATTCAGCACAGTTAAGTTCAATTAAACTCGAACGATTTACTATTAATGATGGACTGTCAAACAATTCTATTAACAGTATTGTTCAGACAAAAGATGGCTATTTATGGTTAGCAACAAAAGATGGATTGAACCGATACGACGGACAAAGTTTCAAAGTATTCAAAACTAATTCACTCGATATTTATTCTTTGCCAGAAAATTATGTTATGTCGTTATTGGAATCTAAGGATGGAATTCTATGGATTGGAACTTGGGGTTCTGATTTATGCAGATATGATCCAATCTTTGAAAGATTTATTAAAATCAATCCACAATCAAAAAGTGAATTTGTTCAATGCATTTTTGAAGACAACAATGGAAATATATGGTATGGAACAACAACTAATGGAATTAAATATTTTAACCCGCATACCGGCGGGATAAAAACTTATAATTCCAGATCAAATCCTCCGTTCTATATTCCATTCGATAACATAACTGGAATGATTAATGATAAACAAAACAACTTGTGGGTTGCAACTTTAGGCGGAGGAATAATTAAACTCAATCCAAATAGTGGAATCTTTGAGCAATATTTAAAAAATGACACAAAGAAAAATTCGATTACGGATAATATTGTTTGGGATATTGCGGAAGACAATAATTCAAACTTATTATTATGTACAAACTCCGGCTTGGATCTTTTCAATCCAATTACAAAACAATTCCAGCATCAGGCTTACATTCCTAACGAAATTAAATTAACTCTCAAAACAGCAATTAGAAAAACTTTTATCAATCATTCGGGAGAATTATGGATTGGCACGTATGACTACCACGGTCTTTATCTGAATGAAATGAACAGTAAAGAAAATAAAAATTTCATATGCTTGAGAAATGAACCTGAAGATCCATATTCATTAGTATGTGATAGAATAAGATGGATATATGAAGACAGACAAAAAAACTTGTGGATTGGAACGGAAGATGGATTAAATAAATTACCAAAGATAAAACCCTTTACTCAATTCAAATATTTACCTAAACATAAAAATGGTCTTGCAGGAAGAGTTGTTAGCAGCATTGTCGAAGGGAAAAATAATATTCTTTGGATTGGTTATGGCGGAAATGGATTTAATAAAATAAATCTTTTAACTAATTCTATCGAACATTTTAATCAAGATAAAAAAAATCCCAATAGTCTAAATGTAGATGATGTAACAGCTCTTTACGAAGATGAACAGGGTATATTGTGGGTTGGTACAAGTTACGGAGGATTAAATAGATTTAACCCTAAAACAAACAATTTCAAGAGTTATACTCATAATACAAAAAATCCATACGCTATAAACTCAAATTGGATTCAACAATTATTGAAAACCTCAAGCGGGCAATTTCTTGTTGGAACAAATGACGGTTTGCAAGTAATGGACCGCGCAACAGAAAAGTTTTACAATTACAAACCGGTAATAAAGAAGGGGCTACCTGCCTTTCCCAAACGTATATCAGTTAATTCTTTGTACGAAGACAGCGAAAAAAATATTTGGATTGGAACATGGTTAGATGGGCTCTTCCGTTACAATCCTAAAACATTCGAATTGTTTCACTACATGCCAAATCCAAGTTCAAACTCTATTAGCGGAAATAAAGTTACTTGTATTACAGAAGATTCAAATGGAAATATCTGGATTGGAACTTATAATAGTGGAATGAATAAATTCGATAAATCTTCTGGAAAATTTATTAGTTATACAACGCAAGATGGTTTACCTAATGACGTTGTGTTTGGAATATTAGAAGATAAAAACAAATTTTTATGGATAAGCACACTAAAAGGCTTAGCAAAATTTGATCCTATAAAAGAAAAGTTTAGAATTTATGATGAGGCGGATGGAATTGTTCATAATCAATTTAATTGGCACGCTTATTTTAAAAACTCGTCAGGCGATTTGTATTTCGGTGGGAAAAATGGATTTATAAAATTCAATCCAGATTCAATTAAGATAGAAAATCAAGGTCCGCGCGTTGGACTAACATCGTTTCGTGTATTTGATAAAGAAGCTACATTGCCTCGCTCACTTCCAACAACTAGTAAAATACTTTTAGAATATGATCAAAATTTCTTTTCCATAGATTTTAATGCACTCGATTTGATGCACGTAAACAAACATAATTTTGCCTACATGCTTGTAGGAATTGATCCGCAATGGGTTCATGCCGGATCAAGAACTACGGCTTTCTATACAGATATAAAATATGGTACCTATAACTTTTTAGTAAAAGCAAGCAATGCTGATGACATATGGGGTGAAGTAACAAGTATACAAATTGAAATTCTTCCGCCTTGGTGGAATACTTGGTGGTTTAGAATTATTGCAGTTTCATTATTTATTGTTGTAATGGTTGGAGTTTATAGATTAAGAATTAAACAACTTCTAAAAATTGAAAAAATTAGATTTGGAATTGCAAGCGATCTACATGACGAAATAGGAAGTAACCTAAGCAGTATTAGTGTTGATAGCCAAGCATTACTGCAATGTACTAAATTAGGCAAAACTGAATACGAACTTTCTTCCGATATCAGCAAAACTGCTGTTGAAACTATAGATGCAATACGAGACATTATTTGGTTTATTAATCCAAAAAATGATCCTGGTGATGAAATGGTTTTCAAGATGAAACAAACTGCCGCAAAATTATTAGTTAATATTAACTGGACTTTCGAAGCAACAGCCGGCATCAAAATGGATTTTTTTAATCTTGAAGAAAGACGAAATATATTCCTTTTATTTAAAGAAGCTCTTACAAATGTTGTCCGCCATTCAGGCGCTACAAATTGTACTATTCGATTAACCGGTGCTGCAAAAAATTTTTCGCTAATTATTCAAGACAATGGAATTGGCTTTGATACTATGAAGGTTCATCAGAATAATGGATTGAGAAATATGAAAATTCGATCTGAAAAGATCGGAGGCAAATTATTTATTGAAAGTTCTGTTATTAACGGCACTAAGATCGAGTTACATGTGTCAAAATAAATTCTGAATTTCACTTTTGTAAAATAGCACGAATATGCTATAGGTTTTTTAATCCAACAATTATAAGTTTAATTTGAAAAATGATAAAAGAAATGAGTCATTCAAAAATCGAAAAGCAAATTAACATTTGGCTTGTTGAGGATAATGTTCGATATCGAAAAACTTTAATTGGTTTAATTGATCGAACTTCCGATATGCACTGTTCAGAATTATTTTCATCATGTGAAGATGCCATCAATTTTAATAATCATGGTAATGATCCAGATGTTATACTTCTTGATATTGGTTTGCCTGGAATGAGCGGTATATGCGGTATAGAAAAATTTAAAGTACTTTACCCATCAACATATATTTTAATATTAACTGTATACGACGACCATGACAATGTTTTTGAGGCATTATGTGCTGGATCTTCTGGATATTTATTAAAAGATTCGCCACCAGAAAAAATTATAGATTCTATTTACGAAGTTTTAGCCGGCGGAGCTCCAATGAATATGAAAATTGCACATAAAGTTTTAGAGATGTTCACAAAACTAAAATCCCAAACAAAAATTTACGGACTTACCGACCGCGAAAAGGAAATTCTTCATTTTCTCGCTGATGGTTTAACAAAACAACAAATTGCAGATAAAATATCATTGAGTTTTCACACTGTTAATACTCACTTAAAAAATATATATGCAAAATTGCACGTTAATACAAGTACGGGCGCTGTTTCAAAGGCATTTAAAGAAAATCTAATCTAATATCCCACTTTATAAAGTACCACGATTGTGCTATTGTCATCTATTCAATAAAATTATATTTTTTTAATACGCTTTAACACAACAAAAAATTCAATTAAGGAAGTAATTCTCTCTAAGAAGTCATTCAACAATAATATCGTTATTTGATAATTGCTTATAACAAGGAGAAGCTATGAACAAAAAAAATCAACTAATAATTTTTCTATTAATTCAATTCATTTCTATTTCAATTCTTAATTACGCCCAAGTTAAAAATATTGCGCATCGTGGCGGGGCACTTTTAGCTCCAGAAAACACTCTAGCGGCGTTTGCTAATGCTATTCAACTTAAGGCTGATTATTTCGAATTAGACGTTCAAATTTCTGCAGATGATTCTCTTATGATAATGCATGATGCATCTGTTAATAGAACTACAAATGGAACCGGTAATGTTAGTTCTTTAACATATGCGCAGCTAAAAACTCTTGATGCTGGATCAAAGTTTAGTTCTATTTTTGCCGGCGAAAAAATTCCAACTTTAAGTGAAGCCTTAAACCTTGCGAAAACCGGTGCAAATACTATAGGAGTTGTTATTGAAATAAAAACATCAAGCTCTACTGCTGTTCAAAAAGTTATTGATCTTGTAAAAAGCAAGAATTTGCAAAACAGAGTAATTATTTCAAGTTTTAATTTGGCCCAAATTACACAATCTAAAACTTTAGATCCTACTATTCACGTACAACTATTTGTCAGCACTACATCAAACACAACCATTGATCAAGTTGCACAAATAAATGGTGAATGGATTGGAAGCGGTGGCTCTGTAACACAAGCATTTTTAGATTATGCTCGTTCAAAAAATGTTAAATTCAATAGCTGGACTATAAACGGCGCAACACAGATGAAATCGTTAATACAATTAGGGGTTGATGCAATAACAACAGATGATCCAAAGACATTAAAAGCTGTATTAGATACAACCCCGCCGACTGATGTTGTTTTAACTTCAGCAACTGCAACTGAAACTAAAATTGATTTAAAATGGCAAGCAGCAAGTGACCCAGAAGGAAATATTATCGGATATGAAATATATCGAAGCGTAAATCCTTCGCCAACTACTTTACTTGCTGCTCTTGGCAATGTTTTAGAATATACAGATGAAACCCTAACAGAATCACAAAAATATTATTATCGAGTTAAAGCAAAAAATACTGCTGGTTTATTGAGCAGTAATTACAGCAACGAAGTATCGGCAACTACTGGAAATGATATTACAAAACCTACCGTCATATTTGTTACATCCAAATCTGAAGCAACAAAAATAGTAGTTGAGTTTAGTGAGAGGGTTGATCAAACTACAGCTGAAACGAAAACAAATTATACCTTAAATAATTCTGCTACTATTAGCGATGCTAAATTAGCATTGGATCAAAAAACAATTATTCTAACAACATCACCATTAAATGAAACTTCTTACTCGCTTACAATTAAAAGTGTGAAAGATAGAGCAATTACTCCCAACACAATGGTTACAACAAAATATATTTTTATTCATAAGCATTTATCAACAAAATCAATTGCTTATTATAGTCTAGATAATTTGCAGCAAGATTCAGTAGTAACCGATGCAACACAAAATATGAATAATGGTATTATAAAAAATGGTGCGGTATTAACACAGGGTTATTTATGTAATGCATTGCAATTTGACGGTGTAGATGATCATGTGAGTTTTCAACCTTCGCCATCTTTCGATATAAATGGAAACGCTGTCACAGTTTCGTTATGGGCTAAATTGGATTATTTGCCAAGCGACCTACCATGCTCTTGGGGTCCACTTTTTGATTCTGATGGAGATAATTACGTGCTTTATGAAGACCGCGGGAATAAAGAACTACGGTTTAAAGTTACTACAAACTCAACAGCAGAAAGACCGGGCATTCCAGAAGCTAGTCTTAAAACCGGTCAATGGCTGCATATTGTTGGTGTGTACGATGGCACACAAGCAAGAATTTATTTAAATGGTATTGTGAAAGACATTCATACAATTTCTGGAGATGTTAAAACTGGTCAACAAGCTTATTTAGGAAGAAGTGGTAACGTTAACCCATGTTACTTCAAAGGAAGTATTGATAATGTTCAAATTTTTAACTTAGCACTTAATTCAGATGAAATTTTAGACCTCTTTAATTCCGGCAAAGTTTCGCCAGTTGACCCAAGACCAAGTGATGTTACATTATCAACAATTCTTGTGGATAATACGGATATAAAAATCACATGGCTGCCAGCAATTAACTACGAAAGTGCTTTAATGGGTTATGAAATTTATAGAGATACAAAAGCTGATCCTACAACACTCTATGCTACCGTTTCAAACTCAACTGAATTTAATGATAAAACCAATGCAGAAAATGCTACTTTCTATTACCGGGTTAAAGCTAAAAACTCAATAGGTTTATTAAGTGCAAATTATAGTAATGAACTTAGTGCATTTATTGGCTCTGATTTATTAAAACCCGATGTATTATACACTACGTCAAGAGCAGAAAATTCTAAGATTGTTGTAGAGTTTAATGAAAAAGTTGATAAAACAACTGCAGAGACAGCTTCAAATTACACTATTAATAAAGGGATCAATGTTCAATCGGCAAAATTAGGGCTCGATCAAAAATCTGTACTGCTTTCAACATCATTTTTATCTGAATCTACTTATTCATTAACAATTAAAAATGTTAAGGATATTGCTTCTGTAAAAAATACAATCAAAACGGACAGTATTCGTTTTCAACATAAAAATCTTTTAGCTAACACTATCGCATACTATAGCCTTGATGATGTTAAATCTGATTCTGTTATTACCGATTATACAACAAATGCAAACAATGGAACATTAAGGAATGGTGCATTTTTATCCGAAGGATTATTAGGAAATTCTTTGCAGTTTGACGGTGTAAATGATTATGTAATAATTCCAAGTTCAACCTCTTTGGATATAGGCGGTTCTGAAGTTTCAGTTTCTTTATGGACAAAACTTTTTTATCTCCCTGCTGAATTACCCGGGTCCTTTGGCCCACTCTTTGATTCTGATGCAGACCAGTATGTTATTTATGCTGATAAAGGAAATAAAGAACTACGTTTCAAAGTTACAACATCAGCATCAGCAGAAAGACCTGGAATTCCCGAAACAGATTTAGTTACCGGTCAATGGATTCATATTGTTGGTGTTTATGATGGTGCAAATGCTAAAGTTTATTTAAATGGGGTGTTGAAGGATACTCATCCTTTAACTGGAACAGTAAAAACCGGACAGATCTCATTTCTTGGACGAAGCGGTAATACAAACGCCTCTTATTTCAAGGGAAGTATGGATAACATCCATGTCTTTAATAAAGCACTTACACAGCAGCAAATATTAGAGCTTTATCAAAACATCAAAAACTTAGCTGAAAAAATTATAGTTGGTGTTGATGATGAAAACGAATTGTCAATTCCAATAAAATATTCCTTATCTCAAAATTTTCCTAATCCATTTAATCCAATCACTAGAATTAATTTTTCACTTCCGGTTTCTGGATTAGTTAATATTAAGTTGTATGATTTACTAGGTAAAGAAGTTAAAGTTTTAGTAGATGAATTCAAACAAGCGGGCAGCCACTCGATAGATTTATATGCTAATGATTTAGCAAGCGGAGTCTATTTCTATAAAATGAGTACCGAGAGTTTTTCTTCTGTTAAAAAACTTCTACTTCTAAAGTAATTTTTTTCCCCACTATAAGCCTTTCGGAATTTACCGAAAGGTTTTTTTTATTCCATAATTAAAATTAAACACCCTCCAGTGCTGCAGTTTGAAGAATTAGACCTTAAAAGAAAGTTATTAGGTTATCTTGGAATTTTTGTTTTTATAATTTCGTTTTCGCCCGCACCTTTTATAATTACTCTGCAGTGAAAGATTAAAAATTACCCTTGATTCTTTAAATAAACTTATTTTATTTTGTTTCCAAGAAAAAGGAAAATATTATAAAGTCTTTGCTACAATTTATAATTTTAAGAAGTTAATCACTCGGAAAGCAAGCTTTATGATATTTTATTTTTTTAAACCGACCGAATTTCAATCTAATAGATTTCCATTGTATATGAAAAATCGTTTTAGAAAATTTTTATGTGTTATTGCTTTTATTACCGGTTTAAATGCTTGCGAAAAAATTCCGGATGGTACTTTAGATATTCTCGAAATTAATTATAAGGTAGTTTCTATTTCTGTTCCCGCTTCTGTAATATACTCATCTTCAGATTCATTGGTAACAACTTCCATTCAAATTCAAAACACCGGCACAGTAAAAAACATTTGGTGTGCAATTTCATTTTATGACGGGACTCTTAAAGTTAATTCCAAAGTTGATTTATTTGATGACGGCAACCAATCTAAAAATGGAGACGCACTTAAAGGTGATAATATCTTTTCCGGCAAATTTGGTATGAGCAAAAGATTTTCTAACGGCAAATACCAAATTGAATATTTTATAGAAGATAATACTTCAATGTCAAAAATTGTTAAAGTTGCCGAGCAATATTTTATCTTTGATAATAATCAAATTAATTTTCCGCCGGTGATTTCAAATTTATCTATACCAAATAGTGTGAACAGGGGAACACCATTTACTTTTTCGGTAAAAGTATCTGATCCAAACGGATTAAGTGATATTCAAAATGTCTTTTACAGATTGTACAGACCCGATGGTGTGCAATTGGTTAACAGCCAGGGAATTTCGGAATTTCCATTAGTTGATGACGGCAATACGTCTGCATCCGGGGATATTACAGCAGGAGATGGAACTTATACAATGATTCTGACTATTCCGGCAACTTTTCAAAGCGGCTTATGGAAATTTGAATTTCAAGCAAGAGATAAAGGAACGCCGCCAAAACTTAGTAACACTATTACATTTAATTTGACAGTTAATTAATGAAAAAAATTTTATTCATATTGTTTGTATTATCGGTTGGATTAAAAATTTCTGCCCAGCAGAAAATTTTTAATTATGCATTAGGCGGAAGTAATTTTTCATCCCAAGATGTTACACAGCAAAGTAATACGATAGAAAAAATTTTAATTCAAAATAATGTTATTTGGTTAGCATCTTCCAAAGGACTTAGCAAATCAACCGATACTGGAAACACATGGACAAATTATTATAACTCAAATGATTTTAAAAAAGAAAATGTTTCTTTTGTTGCCTTTGGACTAAATGCAATTTGGGCTTCAACATGGCATTATGAGTTTAAAGCAGGCAGTAATGTTCCAGTTGGAACCGGATTAAGGTATTCATCAGATCAAGGGCAAACGTGGGCTGCATTGCCTCAACCAGTTGATAATCCAGGCGATTCAAGCATTGTTTATGGAATTAATAAAATTAGAGCATTACCTGTAACTGTTCCGGAACAAAATTTTATCTATGATATTGCATTTACCAAAAACACAATATGGATTGCCGCCTTTGCCGGCGGACTAAGAAAATCAACTGATATGGGAAAGACATGGCAAAGAATTATTTTACCTCCCGACAATCTCAATTCTATAAAACCTGCTGATACATTAAAATTCTCCTTGCAACCAATTGCTGGAAATTTTGGCAAGGAATCATATTTGAATCACAGAGTGTTTTCAATTCTTACAATTGATGATAATACAATCTATGTGGGTACCGCCGGTGGAATAAATAAAAGTATTGATGGTGGAATCAGCTGGACAAAATTTAATCACATCAATCAAGCAAAACCAATAAGCGGAAATTTTGTTTTATCACTCGAAAAAAATGATTTTGATAATTCCATTTGGGCTGGCACCTGGAAAGCTGAAGGCAATACAGAGTACTGGGGAGTAAGTTGCTCGAAGGATGGGGGTCAGAGCTGGGATACTTTTTTAACCGATGAACGAGCACTCGATTTTGGTTTTAAATATTTTGGTCAGCAAGGTAATTATTTAAGTGCCGATATTTTTGTTGCTGCACAAAACGGTTTATTCCGTTCAAGTAATAATGGTTTAACCTGGATTTCGGCACCGGAAATAATAGATGATAGTAAGAATGTCAGCTTAACATCAAAACATTTTCGTTCCGTAAAAGTAAATAAGTCCGTTGATGGCTCTTATGATATTTGGATGGGTACTTTAAATGGCCTGGCAAAATTAAATGAAACTTCTGGATTCTGGAACGGAAAGTGGAAAGTATTTCTTGCATCTAAAAGTTTATCCGGAAGTAATGAATCATATGCTTTCCCAAATCCTTTTTCGCCAAATAGAGAAATTGTTAGAATAAAATATTCAACTAACCAGCCATCAAGCATAAGTTTGCGTATATTGGATTTTGGTATGAACCTTGTAAAAACTGTTGTACAAAATGCTTTGCGAAGTGCAAGTGATAATCATTTTGAAATTTGGGATGGAAAAGATGAAAGCGGTAAGTACGTACCTAACGGAGTATATTTTTATAGAATTGATACCAGCGGCGGAACAGCAATGTATGGTAAAATAATGGTGATGCAATAGCAGTTATGCTAATTTTTCCAAATGGCGAAGTATTTATTTTAAGAAAATATGGAAATGAAAGTGTTTAAAAAATATTTGTTAATCTTTTTTTCAACATCGTTTGTTTTTGCTCAACCAAAATTTACTGAGATTAACAGTTTACCCGGTGCATTCAGCAGAATGGGATTTGGCGCTCGAGGAATGGCAATGGGAAATGCAATGTCGGCTGTTAATACCGGCAATCTTGTTTCGTATTATAATCCGGCACTAATTCCGTTTCAAGAAGGAAATTCTTTTCAAACATCATATTCCATTTTATCGTTAGACCGTTCACTTAACTTTCTAAATTTTACAAAGCGGTTTGAATTCGGTAAAAAGGAAAATTCAGACGGCACTACAAAACCTAAATCGGTAGTTGGCGTAAGTGCGGGAATAATAAATGCCGGTGTTTCAAAAATTGATCAGAGAGATGACGAAGGCGTAATAACTGATGAACTTTCAACTAGCGAAAATCAATTCTTCCTTTCTGTAGCAAATAGATTTTCAGATAAGCTTTCAATTGGAATTGCTTTTAAATTTTTCTATTACAAATTGTATCAAGATGTTTCTTCAACCGGATTAGGATTTGATATTGGCGCTTTTTATTTGTTGAACGATGAAATGGCCCTCTCATTTGT
>Ga0233420_10000151_pt1 | contig 31767 bp, 28 predicted proteins | sample Watercolumn_Mata_4_FD_183009 | JGI IMG/M metagenome (GOLD analysis project Ga0233420, IMG submission 183009) | Freshwater microbial communities from Lake Matano, South Sulawesi, Indonesia - Watercolumn_Matano_2014_102_MG | ecosystem: Environmental > Aquatic > Freshwater > Lake | place...
CAGATGTGACTTTTGTAGTTGATTGTTCCTGAAGATATTTCTCTTTCAAATAATTAATCGTGAAATCAGTTGAAACCTGCTTGAATCCGCATTCTTCCTGTCCGTTTACAAGTATGCAAAGTGTCGAATATCCAGAAGGAGCTGTGAAATCAACTGTATTTGGTTTATATCCTCCCTTTTCAACATATCCATAATCAACAACTCTTGAAACAGCTGTATCTTGATAATATGAACTTCCTGGCGAGCCCTTTAGATAAACTCTGAAATATGCTCCTGAATCTGTTCCCGCATAAATGTGATAAAATACTTTGTAATGGGAAGCAGGAGGATTTGTTGCTGTTGTGAATGGAATTTCTTCAAAGTTTCCTGTGAATTGCACAGGTGAATCTGGTTTAGTCAATGCATCAAGCATGTTTCCACTACTTGGATAAACAGCTGAGAAAAAGTTCTTGCACACTTCTCCTCCGACTTCATCTGTGCTTCTCGCTTTAAATGCTTTAAATGAATCATCTGCATAATATTGTGTGAAATATTGAACTGATTTTTCAGCTCTTGCAAATGCATCTGCAACTCCAAGATATTCTCCTCCGCCTCTCGCTTTTCCGATGAAAAGATTTACCAATGCCGATGCTCCTGCTTTTGCAATAGGAAGCCCTTCTCTCCAACCCATTTCACACAAATAAATGCTCTGTATCTCATCGCATATTCCAATTGTTTTTCCAGTGCTTATCTGTTCCTGAAGACAATCACGATATGCTTTCTGAATGCTTATTATATTATCTAATCCTGCTTTTACTCCTGTAAGGCAAACAGGAATATAAATTCCCTCCTGAATATTTGGAAGGCAAAGTACAAGACTACCTATAAGTCCGCTCTGGATTACATTTGAAACTTCATATGCTCCTCCGAGATTGCATCGTGATGACGGACAGACAACAGGATCACATACATTGAACAATATCTTGCATTGATTTGGCGACATGAAATCTTCGCATTCAATTTCCAAAACCTCGGTAGCAGGAGATTCAACATCAACAGAACCAACACCTGTTATGATTACTTTTTTTGCTCCTGCAGAATAACCTTTTTGAGCACTTATAATTGCTTCTTTTGCCTTTTTTACTAAATTAGAAACTTTTGAAGTTGAAAGTCCTGAAAATACGCTGTATGTTACAGCAGAATCAGCAACTATCATCTGGCATTTGTCGCCTCCAAATCCATCTTCAAAGAAATTTGGCTTGCCATCAGAACCAACATGGCATAAATAATAACTATACACTCTTCCAGATGCATCGGCTGTTCTTATGCTGCTTCCGATTGGAAGAGTTTGTTTTAATCCAGCATACCAGCCGTTATCAGAATCAACAGGAACAATCGCAGGATATCCCTTGTACGGTTCTGTCTCATAATATTTAACATATGGATTTTCCCATTTGTATTCATATGATTTAGCATCTGTTCTCACAAATTTTGAGAATAATTTTCCAATCTCATTTCCTTTTTCTCCGTCAATAAGATTTCCGGATTCATCATAAACCTGTTTTATTCTATAATCATTTCCATGGCTTTGCTCAAGAACAAAATAATATTTATTTGGCCCAATAATAACACCCTGCACAGGAACTCCCTCGGAAACTTCTTTCAAAAGTCCGGGTCCTGCTGTTCCACCATCATATTCACCTTGAATAGAATCTTTTGTTCCATATGTTCTATCTGTTACTCCCTTCATTCCACTAGGTTGCGTACTGGGTGTTGAAACCTTTTTTTCCTCGCGATTATCATAATCCTGCTTTACATTAAATAATAATGAATAAAGTTTTTGTTTTGCAATAACATCATCTGAAGTTTGTTTCAAAACATCACAATAAAATCCAATGTCCCTTAGTTGTTCAAAATTATAATTTTTATAAGTATTCCAGTTTTCAAATGAAAGAGCTTTATTAATCTCATCGATTTTTATTGAATCGCGGTTTCCAATTGGATCTTTAAATTCTGTTCCTGCACAAATTTTTAATTTGCTTTGTATCTCTTGCGAATATTGTTTAAGCAACGCAGTACTATTAACAGTTTTTTCTGAAAACAATCCGCCTTCTTTTATCAAATTTTCATTTCCAATTTTTTCAATATCTTCATTTTGTGCAGATAATATTTTATAATATCTCTCAACATCTTTTTCTATTTTGTCAGAATTTTCAAACAAGCAGTCCTGAAGGCTTTTATAGGATTCTCCGTCTATTTTTTCTGTTTTCCATTTTCCACATTTATCATACCAACCGCCAGAATCTCTCATTACCTTCTGTCTTGCAAGTCCTTTTGCATTAAATCCCGTAACAAGATTTTCAAAAATGAAAAATGTTCCGGTAGCATAACATGCTGTTTTCAACCCTGTCACGGTTTTTCCTAAATCAGATGAAATCTTTTCCATCTTTTTTACGCTTTCATTTATGCTGTTTGCTTTGTTTTTTGCCTGTTCTGGTGAAAGCTTTAGAAGATTGCTTCTTTTTTCTATTCCTATCTTGAATTTGATTTTTGTCTCTGTTCCGCTGTAATCAATACTCGGAAGAACAGAAACCTTTGCAACTCTCTCTAGCTTTATTTCTGTTATTATTATTTTATAATTTCCTCGTGAAAATGCAATATTTTTTTTCAATGTGCGCGATACGGGTGAAATTTCCATTTTTTCAGAATGATCGACTCCGATTACATCAATTAGAAGATTGACTGAATTTTCATCTTTTATTTCTGCTAACTGGAAATATTCTGTTTTATCTTTTTCTTCACTCAAATATTTTATCTCATTTTTTCTTAAATAAAATGTATCTGTTTCTGTTGTTTTAATATTTGTTACAGTTCCGCTGATTCCATATTCAATATAACTTGGTTTGTAGATTCCGTCAAGAGAAATATCTATTGTTTTTCCATTTATTATCACACTTCTTGAAGAACTTGTCCAGCTTGAAAGTTTAAGTGCTTCTGAACAGGATTCAGGAATCCTCTCATTAGAATATTGTTTTTTGAAATCATTGCACAGTTCAACAAGTGTTTTTCTCTGTTGCATTGATTTGGCCAAATCTATCTTTTTTACCAAAGCATCTTTACCCAAATTAACTGATTTATAACTTTCAGAAGCAAAACTGCTCAGAACTTCATCATAATCATCAATTGCCTTTTCATAATAATCTCTTGTTTCAGGAGTAATCTCTGCATCAACAGCGCTTGCAAAATCTTTTATCATTATTGCCACACCAAGCCAATTAAATGTGCCTGATTGCGTTTCAGAATATTTCAGATATTTATAAGAATTGTCTTTCTCAAATACATATTTTGTTCCCCGGTATATTATCGCAACAACTCCTTTTAACCTGTTGGAACTCCATGCAATTACAGAATTTGGAGAAGTTGAATCTTCATATAAAGAACCCAATGTTCCTGAAACTTGATTCAATGTATCTTCATCTAATTTTTCCTTTTCTTCACGAAGAACAACAAGAACCATTTGCAGATTTTCTTTTCTATTTGTATCTTTTTCAGAGCCAATATATCCAACATACATTGATTTTTTGTCGTCGATTTTTCCAACAAAATCGCCCAATCCAACTGTTTTTTCCTGTCCGTTAACCTCAATTACTATTCTAGGAGCTATTTTCAATTCAAATGTTTTGCTTCCAAAAAATCCTGAATTTGAATCCTCACTGCATTTAACATCAACTTTTTCATTAACTCCGTGCTTTTCAATATTTGTAATTTTGCATTTTCCTTCCAAAAATGTCTCTTCATCTGCAACTTCAATAACATCTGCATTGACTCTTATTTTTGCGCGGATATAAGGGTATGTTATATCATCAAGCCTTATCTTCATATTTGCAAGGCAATAATTAAAGCCAGTCATGTAAATCTTGCCAGATGCCTTTCCTTTTTGCAATGTCTCGCTGTGAATTTTTTGCCTGTTATCTGAATTTGCGCTTGTCTTTCCTGAATAAACAGAAATTGTTGCACTGTCTACATCAATGCTGTCTGCTTTCAAAAATCCTCTTCCGTCCCAAAATCCATATGATTTGTATCTGTCATTAAATTTATTCTCATCCATTAAAGGAAGATAATATGATGCTTGCCCAACTCCCCATGCATTTTCAATATTATATCTTATTTTTGCAGTAAGGTTTCCCTCAACATAATCAGGCATTGCAGATTCATTTGGCTGTCTTTTCAAAACAATAACAGCATATCCTACATTACTTAAAATTGGGCTTGTTCCCAATGTTGTTTCAAAATTAGTTCCTCTTCCTGTTCCGAGCGCTGCATTGTTTGGGAAAAAACTCACGCCGGCAACTTGTGACGGAGTTTGTCCTGAAAAAGTTATCCAGTCTATTGCTTTGACATCAATTAATGGATTTATCTGTGTCGCTGCAATCTGACAATAAATCGGAGCATTCTGCTCTTCAAGCAAATCGCTTCTTACAACAGCAGGCGAACATCCTCCTGGAGCGATTTGCAAAACAAAATCCTGTCCTGCTTGACACATGCTTCTGTCAAATTGTCCTGCTGTTTCGCCGAAAAATCCTCCTGCAAGATTTCCAATTCCGCCGTTAATAAGATTGTAATTGCTTGTTCTGGTGTAATCTGCAGAAACAGCTGGAATTAATAAAAGTATTAACATTAAAACCAAAAATATCACTGATAAACTTAATTTCACTTTTACTTCTGTTTTATCATTAACCTTTCTTTTTCTTATCAACACTTTTTTCTTTTCCATTTTAATTAAAACTTATATCCAGATTATTATCTTCAAATAATATGAAATTGTTTTGCAATTGTTCCAGTGAAGTCGGAACAGGCAATCCGGGTGCATCAATCTCAATTGTCTTTGATGATGCAAGCTCGCTTTCTGTTGCATAATAATTTTGTTTTCCGCCACCGGCAAGCACGCTTGATATTATCTGTGTAGGTATTTTTACATCAAAGCATTTCTCTGTTGTAAATCCAAACAACCCGCCTATTCCTGAAGCAGGAATTTCGATGCATTCTTTTTTTGTTGATTCTGGAAATTGAATTGATGAATTCTTGTAAACATAAACCTGAATTTCATATTGTCCTTGCCCCAAATCAATATCTTTTTGTTCAGGATAAACAATTGTCCTTGAATTCCCTTCTTTGACAAAACTAATCAATGCATTTGAAACATAATCTTTTCCGTCAACCTTGAGTTGGATATTCAGATCATATTTTTTATTAAGGAATAAGTTTACCACGCTCACATTGGATGTTGTTGAATGAAGCAATTCTCCGTCTTCATATCCCTTTGCTTTTGCAACAACATATCCGTTAACACATTGAGGGAAGTTTGCTTTGATAATTCCATTTGAGGTTGTTCCGATATTACAAGATTCAGAAAGACATCTGTAAGAGACATCTGCGTTTATCAGATTTAATCTTGAGTCATAAACATGAACTTCTGACTGCACATTTTTATTAGAACATAATTCAGGAATCCCTATTGAATTTGCAGTTGCACTCATTGCTTTTCTTGGCATATTTCCTTCAATTATAACAGCCATCGGAAATTGGAAAACTTCTCCTCTTTTGTTCTCAATCTGCACCATTACAGGATATCTTACATTATAAACAAAATGATACGGAACATAACAAAATCCAAGAATTCCCAATCCCTGCTGGTTGCCAACAGGATTTGCTATTAAAATATTCTCATCGCTTGGAGCAACTTCAATTGTATTTGGCCAGGTTCTTGAATTTAAAAATCTCACCTGCATATCTGATGAAATTGGAATATCTGGTTTATAATATCCGTCTCCTATATTGCTCCCCATAGCAATCATATTTTGCTCCAAAGCAATCTGCAGATTATCAAAAACTTCATCTGCATTCCAAATTTTTGGAGAACATGTTATTTCAATTCCGTCAACAGGTGCATATAATCTCATTACATCTACGCTGTAATTTTCCAGAAATAATTTTTCTTGTTCGTAATCATAAACCTTGATTGCAGAATCATACAAAGAACCAATAGAAGATACAACCTCTTGCTTAAAATTCTTAACATTAAAAACATCATATCCTTTTTCAAATATTGTATCCATCTGCAAATTCACATCTATGCTTTCATCATTTATTGCAACATCTGCATTTGGTTCATTCATAGTTATTACAAAACCCTGTTCGTAATATGCCTGAAAATTGCAATCTCTTATTCTTTCTTCAATAAATCTTTCCAAATGTTTTTCCATTTCAGCTTTTGTTGGAACCTGCGACTTTTGTAGCCCGTTTCCAGAAACATAATACCAATATGGAACAGGACTGCCAAGAAAACCAAGCTGAGAATTAAACGGATAATAATGCGAACCTATCTCCATTTCTGGCAAATAGATATATCCTGCTTGACTTTTCAGCATTCCAACACCTGTTATTACATTATCTTCAAGGCAGGATAAAAAATTAGTATATGCAGGTTCAATTGATGTCGGGCTCTGTTTTTCTGTTAAAGTTCCGCGAAAAACAAAATATAAAATTCCTGCAGCAACAATCACCAATGCAATAATTATAAAAACAGTTACTTGTCCCCTTTTTTGCCCATTTTCCGTCATAAAATTGAAAAGGAATTTATGTATATAAATCTTATTAATAAAGTAAGAAATTTAAAACGAAATAATTCTATAATCAATAAGTTCTTCGCTTTGTTACCGAAACAATCGCCCCTATCAAAAGAAGCACTCCGCCAACAAAAACTATCCAATTTTCGTATTTCATCACGGCATCAGGAACCTTAAAAAAAGCAAAAGGATAATTTATGAAGAATACTGCAAAAATCAGCGCCACGATAAAGAAAACTGTCTTTAATCCTGTATTTCTTCGATATGTTGGAAATCCTACAGGACTCATTCTCCCCATCATAGGATTTCTGTTGAATAAGCTCATATTTGAAAATAAAGAAGGAACATATTTAAATATTTTGGAAACATTTAAAGGGAAGTTGATTGTTAAGAAACCAGAAATTTATTACAGGCCCAATAGTATAATGGTAGAACATATCCTTGACGTGGATAGGACCCAAGTTCGATTCTTGGTTGGGCCATTTCTTATTCTCTCAAATAACTTTAAAAACCTCTTTTCAGTTTATTTTTTATCAAATGAAACTTCCAAAAACAACAAAAAGATTCTGCCCTTATTGCAAAAAAAGGACAGAACAAAAAATAAAATTAGTGGGAACAGGATTTCAAAGAGGAACATTAAAAAGAGGCTCAAAAGACAGGGCAAGATTAAGAGGACTTGGAAGAGGAATCGGAAACAAGGGGAAATGGGGAAGTAAGCCAGCTGTTTCAAAATTCAAGAGAAAATCCAAGACAACAAAAAAGACAAATATAATGTATACCTGCTCTGAATGCGGAAAATCAAAATATCGCCAGGGCAGAAGAAATAAACGCGCAGGAAAGATAATCCAGGAGTAAAATGGCAGAAAAAATAAAAAATAAAATAGAAGAAAGATATTATACTGTTTGGATAAATCCAAAAATTAAAGATAATTATCAAAGAGACAATATTGGAACCTCTAAAGGAATAAGTATCAACACCCAAATATTACAAGATTCTGCATCTGCCGTACAAGTTTCTAATGGAAATATTGGGAAAGGAAAAAATTTTGCGCAAACTTTTTATCTTAGTCCTGGAATAACTGTAACCGCGATATATTCTAAAGGGAAAAATAAGAGACTCAGAAAAGTGGTTTGTACAGGACACCCGGATGCTCATGAAGCTTCAAAATCCACCTTAGAAAAATTATTTGATGTTAAAGACATACCTGGTTTGGGTTATAGAATTAAACTTATACCTTCGCTTACTCAACCGATATAAAAATGGCACAGGCAAAAAGAAAAAAAAGATTTTTTGATGTTGAAATCCCATTGCTGAAAAAAGAAACTCAGCTTCAGGCTTATGAAATTGAAGAATTAAACAGAAGATTTCTCAGTTATGATTTGACAAGATTACTGAGGGGAAAAAATATCCTTGCTCAGTTCAGAGTTGAAGTAAAAGATTCAAAAGCAGAAGCTTTTCCGATAGGATTGAAATTGCTGCCATCTTTTCTTCGAAGAATGATAAGAAAAGGAACACATCAGGTTGATGATTCATTTATTGCTGAAACAAAAAACGGAAAAGTGATAATGAAGCCGTTTTTGATTACAAGAAGAAAAGTTGCCAGAAAAATTAGGACAAATTTAAGAAATAAAGCAAAAGAAGAGTTGCTTGCCTACGCAAAAGAAAAAACATCTGAAAAAATTCTTGAGGATATTTTGAAAAACTCACTGCAGAAAGAGCTTAGCTTGAAATTAAAAAAGATATATCCTCTTTCTTTATGCGAAATAAGAATATTCAAAATAAAGCAATAAGAAATCTTTTAAACCAAATAATTCTTAGAAAATAATATAAATACCAACCACATAGTATGTGATAAGTATGACAAAGAAAAAACAATTATCAAAAGAGGGTGAACTTAGATTTGCGGCGGAATTTTTAAGAAAAGGATTTCAAATTTTTTTGCCATATGGTGAAGATAGCCCAATTGATTTATTAATAGAAAAAGACGGAAATTTTAAAAGAATTCAAATTAAATCCACCCGCCCCATTAAAGGGGCTATCCATTGTAGAATAAAATCGTCTAATAATTGGCAAGTTAAAAAATATACTAAAAAAGATATAGATTATTTTGGAATTTATGATTATTTAAATAAGAGAGGTTATCTGATTCCTATTGAAGAAATGGAAGGAATGACCGAGACCAATATAAGAATAGAAAAAACAAAGAATAATCAAATTAAAGGAGTAAGATTTGCTGAAAAATATCTTTATTTTTGAAAAGAAAATCTTTTTAAGATGGGGATTTATTTAATCTGTAAGCCTGTGTAGCTCAGTTGGTTAGAGCGGCAGTTTTGTAAGATTATTTTAAATCCAAATGAACTGTAGGTCGGGGGTTCGACTCCCTCCACAGGCTTATCGAAGTCTATGAAACAGTTCTTGGAAAAGAATAAATATTTAAATGCAGTAATAATTCCAGAAAAATGAGAACAATAGATGTAGAGGCGCAGCAGGAATTGGCAAAAGTAGCTGCTGCTTTTTTTGGGAGGATTAGAAGTTTGAATGACTCAAAAAAAGAACTAGAAGAACTTGAAAAAAAGACTGAATGTTTTAGGATAGCCAATTATCTGGCTAATAAATTGCCCTACATAAGAAGCACTCCTCCAATAACATTTGTTCAGAATATATATCGGGCAAGATTTCCAGAAAAACCTGTTATTCGCTGATAATTTCAGCCCTACCGTCATCAACCAAAATTTTTGCTATTTCCACTGGAAGATTTGATATCTGTCCTTTCTCAAATCCTCCGATTGTCTGCCCGTCAAGTCCGACGAATTCCCGAACATCTTTCTTAAAAACAACCATCTCAAATTTTTTCGGTTTGTCTTTTTCTCCGTTCAATGCTCCGCTTAATTTTTTATCAGAAGCGTTTATATTTTTCATCAGCTCATCAAATAATTCCTTCTCAAAAACCAGCATATTATCAAAATCCTGCTTTGATATCCCTGTTTCAGCTGCGATAAGAATTAGATTAAGTATCTTTTTTCTTCTTCTAAGCATAAGCTCCTTGAATAAAGTTACTGCATTTTCAAGTTGTTTCTGTGTTTTTATTATTACATCTGAGAAAACATCTTCATCTTTTGATGCAATTTCTTTTTTTTCTTTAAGATAATCAGAAACATCTTCTATGAATTTCTTGGGAAGTTTCTGCAGCTGCTCTGAATATCTCTCCTTTCTTGCAGCTTCATATATGTCATTATAGGTTATCATATGAATTAAAAGAAACATAAACTATTTATTTTTAATGATTGCTGTGATGATATATAGATTTCTTATTTGTCAAATCCTATCTTTTTGATAAAATCATTGCCGTTGAATTTTCCGAGTTTTCCTTTTTCTGCATTTGATTCGGAAAAATGCTTTTCTCTCAGTTCAGAATCGTCATAAAGCAAAACAGGAACAGGATCTGCTGAATGTCCTTTTAATTTGCATGGAGTTGAATGGTCCCCTGTAACTGCGACTTTTATTTTATTTGGAGGAGCAAATTCTCTTAAAAATTTGAATAAAGTTTTATCAATATATTCAATCATTATCTTTTTCTCTATTGGTTTGTTGTCGTGTCCGGGCAAATCTGTTTCCTTTAAATGCAGGTAAATGTAATTAAAATCATCTTTCAATTTCTTTATCATTTTTATTGAAAAATCGCATGCTTTTTCAAGTCCGTCATGCAAATTTTTATATGCATCAAGTGTTTTTAATTTTGGATATTCAAAGTCATATAAACTCATTCCAGAAAGTTTTGAAAAACCAATTTCAAGAGGCATATATGCAAAAGATGCCCATTTTCGATAAAGTTTGAGTTTTGGAACTTCTATTCCTGCACCTCTTATCAAAAGATAATTTGCTGGAAGCAGTCCTTTTTTTCTTCTTTCCTGATTAATTGGATGATTATTAAGAACTTCAAATGCCTTTTCAATAAATTCATTTGTTATATTAGCAGAATATTGTGAATTTTCATCATCATCCAATGCTTTGCAATATCCTGTCTTGGTTGCCGGAAGAGTCATTCCTTGAATATACGTTGAATCATTTCCCGACACATTATCTGAAAAACCGCCCTTAAAAACAAGAACAGCCCTGTGTTGAATCGTTGGCTTAAATATAAATTCAACAGGCATATTTATTTTGTTCAATGATTTTGACAATATTTCTGCTTCATCTGTTGTAAGAGTTCTTCCAACTCTTCTATCTAAAATGTTTCCTTTTTCAAGAGAATCTATTGATGCAAAATTCGCGCGGAAAGCCAAATCTCCTCGCGCTAATTTCAAATCAGCTCCTCTTGCTTCAAGCTGCCCTCTTGTGCTGTCTATCTGCTTATTTCCAAAAATTGCAACAATCGCTTCATCAGATTCGGGAATAAATCCTGGTTTAACAGAATACATCATCCCCATTTCTCCTCTCGCTGCTAGAAAATCAAGATTCGGGGTGTCTGCGCTCTCAAGTGGTGTTTTATCATTTAATTGTCGGCATGGCAAATCCCCCAATCCATCAATCAAAACCAATATTCCTTTCATTTGGCAGGTTCCTCCTGAAGAATGAATGAAAATTTATTTGTTTTCATTTAATATCCCTCTTTTCATATTCCTAATTATAATAATCTGTTTATAAAAATTTATGTGGTTTTAAGAATTTCATAAATTTTTATTTAAATTCAATGAATTCAAAAAGCTCGTCGTCGGAGGAATGAACAGAGTTTCCACACCAATAAGTCTTATAAATAAAGCCTCCCTTGCAAAAATATGTTTAACTTTTTGAAGGAAAAAATAAAGAACTGGACAGAAAAAATAGCAAAGCATGGGGAAAAAGAAGAGAAGAAAAAAGTCGCGGAACAAGAAAAGCCAGATGAAAGAATTAAAAAGAAATATGAAGAACCATCAAATAAAGAAATTTCCAAACCTTTATTAGCAGAACCAGAAAAAAAAGAAAGTTTCTTCGAAAAAATAAAATCCAAAATCCAGAAAGTAAAGATTTCTGAAAAAGAGTTTGAGGTTTATTCAGATGAACTTGAAATGCTGCTTCTTGAAAACAATGTCGCTTTTGAGGTTTCAAAGAAAATAATTGATGAATTAAGGGAAAAAATTATAGGAAAAGAGTTCCTCAAAAAAGAGATAGAACAGGAAATAAGACAGAGCTTGAAGGAAATAATAGAAGAAATTCTTGTTGAGCCGTTGAATATTGTTGAAAAGATTAAGGAAAAATCATTAGACCAGGCAAAAGAACCTTATGTTATTATGTTTGCCGGAGTAAACGGAACAGGCAAGACAACGACAATAGCGAAAATTGCAGATCATTTAAAGCATAACGGAATAAGCTGTGTTCTTGCTGCTGCGGATACTTTTCGGGCTGCATCAATTGAACAGATAAAAAAACACGGGGATAAAATAGGAATAAAAGTAATTTCTCATGAATATGGAGCAGATCCTGCAGCAGTTGCTTTTGATGCCATAAAATATGCAAAAAGAAACACAATAAATTGCGTTCTCATAGACACAGCCGGAAGAATGCATACTGCAAAAAATCTGCTGCGTGAAGTTGAAAAAATTAGCCGCGTTTGCAAGCCAGACCTAAAAATTTTTGTTGGAGAAAGCATAACAGGCAATGATATAATAGAACAAATAAAAAGTTTTGACTGGGCAATAGGCATTGACGGCATTGTTCTTACAAAAGCAGATATTGATGAAAAGGGCGGAACAGCTCTAAGCGTCGGATATGTTTTGAAAAAACCAATTCTTTATCTCGGCACAGGACAGGAATACAATAAAATTGAGGTTTTCAACAAGCATAAATTTATCGAGAAGCTCGGGTTGTGAAGATAACTATATATCTCACAACATAAACTTTTAAAAAGAAGAATTTTCATGAAAAAACATGAATAATCAAGAAAGAATAATAAATATTTTTGATAAGACTACAAAGATATTGTACCCAGTATGGGCAGATTACGAGAATCCGCAGATATCGCATATTCTTTATTATCTTTCTTTAGCAGCAGGATATCTAAAAGATCAAAAAGAAGCAAAAGTTTTTCAGAAAAATTGGGAAGAAATTAAGAAGTTTATAAAAGACGGTGCTGATAAAATGGATTTCCTTAATCAGGCAAGGACGATTGAATCACATCTTGAACAAGCTTTAAGAGAAAAAAGTGTTCATAACCCTAAGGATACAAGAGGAATCGGAATTGCAAAATTCTACGAAACTCTTTTCCCAAAATTATATCAGGATGCTAAAACAGAATATGAAAAATTCCAAAAAAGGCAAGATGATATGGTAAAAGCAATGCAAAGACATCATGAAGAAGTATTTAGCAGTCAGGAAGCATGGGAAGCTGCTTTGGAAAGAGGAGATCCGATGGCTTTGGTTGATTAACCGCAACTTTATTAACTCTTAAAAAACTTATTCTAAAATGCTCGAACGTCTTGGTGAAGTTCTTCGAAAAGCAACAGATAGAATAGCAAATGCTATATTTCTTGACAAAAATCTCATAGATGGAATAGTAAAGGATTTGCAAAGAGCGCTTCTTGAAGCAGATGTTAATATTCTTCTTGTCAAACAGCTGACAGACAAGATAAAAAAAGAAGCAATGGATGAAAGAATAAAAGGAATAGAAAAAAAAGAACATTTTCTAAAGCTTCTTCATGATGAATTATTGGCTCTTCTTGGAGAATCAAAAAAGCTGACATTGCAGAAAGAACAGAACAGAATAGTATTTCTCGGGCTTTATGGAGCAGGAAAAACAACAACAATTGCAAAAATAGGAAATTATTTTGCAAAACGGGGAAACAAAGTTGCGCTTGTCGGCTTGGATGTCCATCGTCCTGCTGCAAAAGAGCAATTGAAACAGCTTGCAGATAAAAACAAGCTTGATTGCTTTATTGATTTCAACGAGAAAAACGCTCTGAAAACCTGGAAAAAATTCGAGCCAAAATTAAAGGATTATTCTGTTATTCTTATCGATACTGCAGGAAGGCACAGCCTTGATAAACAACTTGTTGAAGAAATCTCAATTTTGAATAAGGAAATAAAGCCAACAGAAGCTATTCTTGTAATGCCTGCAGATATCGGACAGGCTGCAAAAAAACAGTCAGAAGAATTCAAAAATCTTCTTTCTATAACAGGTGTCATAATCACAAGAATGGACTCAACAGCAAAGGGGGGAGGCGCGCTCACTGCATGCGCTGAAACTCGCGCGCCCGTTTATTTCATAACTAACGGTGAAAAAATAAATGATATGGAAGAGTTTGAACCAAAATCATTTCTTTCGCGTCTTCTCGGAATGGGAGATCTCAATTCCCTTATTGAGAAAATAAAGTCGATTACAGATGAAGACAAGCAGAAAAAAATTAAAAAACAAATGGAAGAGGGAAAACTGCGTCTTGAGGATGTAATTGAACAGGTTAAGTCAATGAATTCGCTTGGAGGTTTTGAAAAAATAAAAACAATGATTCCTGGCTTTGCAAAAGTAAAGGACAAAATTCCGGAAAATCTTCTTGATAGTCAACAGGAGAAAATATCAAAATGGGAGCATATAATCAAATCAATGACAGATGAAGAAAAAAACAATCCAGAATTGCTTAAAAAGCAAACATCTCGAATTTCGCGTGTTGCAAAGGGAGCAGGAGTAAGCGCGAATGATGTGCGTTCTTTGCTCAAACAATATGACATGCTGAATGAAATGATTAAGGCTGGAAACGGAGCAGGAAATATAGAAAGCGGAATGTTAAGCCAGAAGCAGATGATGAAACTTGCAAAGAAATTCGGCAAGTTTAAAAGAATGAAATTCTAAAATATTTAAATAACATGAAAGAGGCATTTTCCGAATATAAAAAATTATTCAAAGATAAAAAGTATAAAAAATCTTTGCAAGGCGTGATTCCTTTTGCTTTATTGGCTGGAATAATGAACTATTTTGTATATGATTATTTGAAAACTATGCAGGGAAATTATGTCGGAGATTTGTTTTTGGATTATTTGCCAACTTTGGGTTTATTCTGGTTTCGAAGTTTTGGAATAGTCATATTGGTGGTTTCTATATTTGTTTTAATATTTTCCAAACCGAGATATATTCCTTTTGGATTCAAAACAGCAGGTTTAATGTACATAATAAGACCCTTCTTTGTCACCTTAACACATCTCACTGCTTATCCTACAAAAATGTTTATTCCCGAAACTTATCCACTATTGGGGAGGATTGTCATTTATCAAACCAATGATTTGTTCTTTTCCGGACATGTGGCCCTTCCTTTTTTGGTTTCTCTAATTTTTTGGGATAATAAAAAAATAAGATATTCATTCATTTTCATAGCTGTTATATGTGGAATTGCTGCTCTTCTGGCAAAAACGCATTATTCAATAGATGTATTCGCAGCTCCATTTATAACCTATTCAATATATAAGATTGCTGAGAAAATATTTAAGAAGGATTTTGATTACATTAAAAAGAAAAATAAAAAATAAAATGAAAAAAATAAGATATTTCATAATACTGGTGTTGTTTCTGCTTTCATTAATCAGCTCGATAATTCTCTCAACGAAATCAGCGTCAGAGATATGCAACGCAAGCAACGGATGCGAAATAGTTTATTACTCCCAGTATAATTCACTTTTTGGAATATCAAATAGTTATTATGGAATAATAATCTTCGGATTTTTGTCTTTATTTACAATATATTATTTGACAAATCCTTCATTTAACAAAAAAATATTTCTTAACCTATCAATATTAGCTGGCTCTCTTGTGGCTCTTTTTTTCCTGTATGTTCAAAGCTTTATTCTTAATACATTCTGCAGATATTGCCTTGTCATAGACATCAGCATGATTTTGGCTCTTCTGCTTATTCTGCCTGAATTGAAAGAAAGTTTGTCCCATATTAAAGGCAAAAAGAACACTATTGAATATTCTTAATCAAATTAATTTAGTGAAAAATTAATAATATATAATATTATTTCTTAAAAATAAAAATGTGTTAAATTTTAAAAGTAGATTGATTATTAAATTATTATGAAACTCCAAATTATCCAAAGAGGAGCTGAAGCATTAATATACAGAAGTGGAAGTAAAATTCTGAAAGAACGCATTAAAAAATCATACAGAAACAGTGAATTGGATGATAAAATAAGAAAAACTCGTACACGCTCTGAGATAAAACTGTTAAATAAAGCATCTGAACTGATTAATTCTCCTAAGGCTTCTCAATCCGCAGGCAATTTATGGGTTATAGAGATGCCTTTTCTGGACGGCAAGAAATTATCAGAATATCTTGACAGATTTACATTAAATAAGCAGAAGGCAATCTGCAAAAGAATAGGGGAATCTGTGGCCAAACTTCATGAAAATAACATAATTCACGGAGATTTGACAACAAGCAACATGATATTGATGAATAATAAAGTCTTCCTCATTGATTTCGGCTTGGGTTATATAAGCAATAAAGCAGAGGACAAGGCTGTTGACATTCATCTTTTTAAGGAAGCTCTTGAAGCAAAGCATTTTAAAAAATGGGAAATACTCTTCAAGGAATTTCTGAAAAGATATGCAGAATATGCCGAACATAAAAAGATTCTTGAACAATTAAAGAAAGTTGAAGCAAGGGGAAGATACAGGCATTAGAAATTTCCCTCTTATCTTAAACCATTTCATCGAATCCTGAAATGCGGGTGAAAGGATTCGAACCTTTGCAGGCACTAAGCCACAACGTCCTTAGCGTTGCCCGTTTGACCGCTCCGGCACACCCGCTTATGATGAATTCTGGTTTGAGTCTAAGAACTTTTCAAAAGTTCTTATAGCCCTGCCAGGATTCGAACCTGGGTCTAAGGCGCCAAAGGCCTTCATACTTGACCGCTGTACTACAGGGCTGATTATGCAGTATTTTTATTAAGAATAAGGGTATTAAAAACTTACTCAAAAACTCTCTTGTAAAATAATTCCCGATTTACATCCTGTTTTTTTGGAGTAAACTCAAAAAAATTCAGAAGGCTGAATCTTTTGTATTTCTGTCCGGCAAGCACTCCTGCAAGTTTTTTGAATTCAATACTTCCTTCTGATTTTGGCTTGGAACTTGTAATAGGGATAAATTTTGAAAGAGATTCAAGAATTCTTACATCATAGGGAATAACAGCAAGAACCGGCGATTCAATTGTTTTTTCTATGTTTTCTATTGGAATCTCAAAATTTTTATTGTGAACTTTATTTAAAACTAATCCGTCAATTATCGCTCCTCTTTGTTTTGCAATTTTAATTGATTTTAATGTATTGCTTAAAGTTGGATAATCAGGAGTTGTCACAAAAAGCAGGCTGTTTGAAGCAGAAACAACAGATAAAACATCATCATTTACAGCAGGCGATGAATCAATCAATATAAAATCATATTTTCTTTTTATCTGGCCTAATTTATCCTTTAACAACAATGGATTAATCTCCTCCTGAGAAAAAAGAGAAGATGGAAGAATGTCTAAATTATTCACAGAATGTATTGCATCCTTTATATTTGCTTTTCTTGATAAAACAGAATGAAGAGTTACAGAGGGATCAATAATATTGAAGGAAATTCCTAGTGTTGGAGCTGAAAAATTGCCGTCAACAAGCAAAACTTTTTTTCCGATTTGGGAGAGAGCATCGCCTAATGATGAAACAACAGCAGTTTTTCCTACGCCTCCTTTAAGGCTTAAAATTCCAATAATCTTAGCCATATTTTTAATAAGTCTTTTTGTTTTAAATATGTTGCTTTTAGAAAAATAAAATTAATGAATAGAATATATCCAATTTACTTCCTTATCATCGGAGCATTCATAAACCAAAGAATAGTCTTTTTCCATTATCTTCTTTAAATTTTGCCATTTTTCGGTTTCAAATCCAGAATTGAATTTTGTAAAAACAAAATAAACCGGTTTGCCTGCAGAATTTACTATTTCTCTCGAAGTTTCTTCATTCAAAGTATCAGGATAATATGCATTTTCATGTCCAGAAACATATCTGAAAAGCGAAGGATTTTCGCTGATTATTAAAAAATCTCCTGGTAGTTTATTTAATTCAGCCCCAATTTTTTCAAAACAGGCAGTATTTGTGTTATAATAAACAGTAGCAGTGATATAAAAATTCAGAACAAGAGAAAATAACAAAGTTATAAAAACTAAAGCATAGATTACTCTTTTAAACTTTATTTTCCATCTATCAAAGAAATAAGCACAAAGAATCATCATAGGAGGAATTAAAGGAATCAAAAATCTATCTTCTTTATAAGGCATATAAATCGCAAATATCAGAAAAAGGAAAAACCACAACAGAGGGAGGTAAATTTGTTTTTTGATGTATTCCTTTTTATAAAAGATATAAAATAAAGAAGCAATAAAAATTATCCCAAGAATGGAAAACATACTAAGCCAATTTGAAAGATAGAAAGTCCAGGAAATTGCCCCTCTCCAATAAGTTGATGCTTTAAATCCATGTATAAATGCTCCAAAAATATTCTCGTATGTAAGAAATCCGTAAATAAACCACGGAAGTAAGGCAAGGAAAAAAACACTGATAGAGTACCACAAATACTTATCCTTTAAAAACTTAAGAGATTTATCTCTCATCAAAAAATAAAATAAGAAAACTGGAATAATCCACAAAGAGGTGTATCTAGCCAAGATAGAAATAGCTAAAGCCAATCCAAAAAGAATTTTATATTTTACTTGTCCTTCTTCATAACCTTTCCAAAATGAAAGAAAAGTCAATAAAATGAAAAAAGTTGCTAAAATTTCTGTTAAAAGTCTTCCGCTATAAAAAACATGTAAGGGGATAAAGGCAAGAAACGCAGCAGACAAAAGTGCGACATTTTCATTGAATAACTTTTTCCCGAGAATATAAATCAAAAAGACACTTAAAACTCCAATTATCGGAATGAGAAAATCTAAGAAAAATCCAATTCCAAATAAATAGAAAAAAGAAATCAGATAAGGAAGCAAAGGAGCTCTAAAACCTGCATTAGGCCATGCATAAAAAAGCTCTCCATGTGAAGGGATAAAATCACTCCAACCGTGAGAAAAAGAATAATTAAAAAAGTTATGACTTAAATCCCTACCAAGATTGGCGTAAACAGTTTCGTCCCAAAATTTAACAGGCATTACAAATATGAAAAGCACACGTACTAAAAGAGCAATTAGCAAAATCACTATAATCCACTTATTTTCCTTGATTATTTTTTGAAAGCCCATAATTTACTCCCTGAAAAATTGATAATAAAAGCTACCCCGATAGCAAGAACTTGGGAAAGAAGGTAATAAATTCCTATTAATTCTGTAAAGATATATAAAAAAGAAATGTTAACCGCAAAGGCTGAAATGCTTACAAGTACAAATTTTAAATATTTGTTCCAAAATTCTAAAGAAATTTTTTCTTTGAATGTCCATATTTTATTCAAGATAAAATTATGAGTCATTGCGATAATAAATGCAAAAATTGATGAGATTATATAATAAATTCCGACAAATTCTGTAAATATATATAGTAAGACAATTGTGATTATAGTTCCAAGACCGCCAACAATTAAAAATTTAATAAATTGTCTGAAATCTTCCTTCATCTTTTATAAAAAGCTTCTGTATTTAAAAACCTCATGACAAGGTTTAAAAACGTGTTTTACAATTTAATGAAATGCCTAAAAAAATTTCAGCGGAGAAAGAAAAAAAGCCCAAAAAAATGGAAATTTCTCCTGAGGAATTTGAAAAAAGAATTCAGCAGCTTGCGGAAAAGGGACTTACGAGCGAAAAGATAGGAGAAGCTCTTCGAAAAGAAGGTATTCATCCAAAAGAATTCGGAAAGAAGATATCTGTAATAATGGGAAAGAAATATTCCTCTCCAGACGTTATAAATCTCCAAAATAAATTGAATAATTTAATTAAGCATATTGAAAAAAATAAGCAGGATAAAAGAGCAATAAGGGAAAAAGACAGAATTTTTGCCCAGTTAAGAAAGGCTAAACAGTATTTTAACGAGCAATAAATTAAAATTATTTTTAAAAATTTTAAAATGGAAAAGGGGGAAAAAAATCTTGAAGAGCAAATAAATTTTGTTGCAAAAAAATTTCTGGATTTATCAAAAGACAAAACAGTATATATTGTAAGTCATAATGATACCGACGGAATAACTTCTGCAACAATAATGATTAAAACTTTGAAAAGATTAGAAATTCAGTTTATTCTTAAGATAGTAAAAAGCCTTGATGAGCAGACAATAAAAAATCTCCCTAAATCAAATGAAAAAATAATACTTTTTCTTGATTTGGCTTCAAATAGCATATCTCATATAATCAATTCTGGAATAAAAAATGTGTTTATAATTGATCATCATCAGATTATTCAGTCAATTCCAGATGAAATTAGCATGATAAATCCTGAATTGAATGGACATGAAAAAATAAGCAGTTCTGGTTTGACTTATCTTTTTTGCCGTAAAATTGACGTAGAAACAAAAAATTCAGCAAAACTGGCGGTTCTTGGAATGATAGGAGACTTAATGGAAAAAAGTATTGATAGAATGAATAATGAAATTATTGAAGACGGAAACATAAAAAGAAAAAGAGGATTGTTGATATATCCTGCAACACGTCCAATAAATCGTGTTCTTGAATTATCATCAGATCCTTATATTCCAGGAGTTACTGGAAATATGAAGGGAGTTCTTGATTTGCTAAGAGAATCTGGAATAAATCAAGTTAGCGGAGTTTATAAGAGTTTGATTGAACTTGACAACGATGAAATGGAAAGATTAGTTACCGGAGTTTTGCTTAGAAATCCAAAATCAAAATTTGATTCAATCATTGGAGATATTTTTCTTATAAAATTTTTCAATAAGCTGGAGGATGCCAGAGAGATAAGCGCAAAGATAAATGCCTGCTCAAGATCAGGAGAAACTGATTTAGCAATACAATTATGTCTTGAAATGCCAAGTTCTGTCAAAAAAGTGGAAACTCTTTACGCAAAATACAAGCAGGAGATAGTATCCTCATTGAAATTCGCTCTTGAAACTAAAAAAATAGAAGGAAGGGGATTTGTTATTATAAATGCAGAGGACAAGATAAGAGATACTATGATAGGAACAATTTCCAGCATAATTTCAAACTCAAATCTTTATGAAGAAGGAACAGTCATAATCTCAATGGCTTATTACGACGATAAAATAAAAGTTTCTGCAAGAAATATCGGCAAGATAGGAAGAAATGTCCGTGAAATTCTTCAGAATGTGGTTAGAGAAATAGGTGGAGAAACAGGAGGGCATGAATTTGCTGCAGGATGCAATATTTCAAAGAAGAACGAAAAAATTTTTATTGAATTAATAAAAAGAGAATTTGAAATGGAAGTGATAAAAGTTTAATAATAAATAATTCAAAAAGGTAACCTTTAAAACTGCTTCTTTTATTCTTAAAGAATGGAATTAGAAGTAGGAGATATAGTATTATGCACAGTTGACAGAATAGTTGGAACAGTTGTATTTGTAAAAATTGACGGAAATGGTGAGGGTAACATAGTGTTCAGCGAAATTGCGCCGGGAAGAATAAGAAATATAAGAGATTATGTTGTTCCAAAAAAGAGAATTGTTTGCAAGGTTCTAAGAATAAAAGAAAATCACATAGATCTTTCCTTAAGAAGAGTGTCGCAAAAAGAAAGCAAAGAAGTAAAGCAAAGAGCTAAAGATGAACAAAGTTATGTGAAAATATTCAAAAGCATTCTTAAAGAAAAAGCAGAAAATATTCTAGAAAAAATTCAGAAACAGAAAAATATTTATGATTTTATTCAGGAAATAAAAGAAAATCCAAGAGAGCTTGAAAAGTTCATTGAAAAAGAAAATTGCTCAAAAATTCTGGATATTTTAAATGCACAAAAAAGAAAAAAAGCAATTATTAAAAAAGAGATTAATCTTTCAAGCATTTCACCAGAAGGAATTAATGATTTAAAAAAAATTTTAATTCCTGTTAAAAAGGCGAAAATAAAATATCTTTCTGGCGGAAGATACAGTATTGAAATTGAATCCGATGATATAAAGGAAGCGGATAATAATCTTCGAAAAATTCTTGAAGAAATAGAAAAATCTGCCAGAAATCTTAAAATTTCTTTTAGCATTAAAGAGAAGTAAATAATTTTTTCCAAAAAAAATTAAAATTTGAACAGAAATATTTTTACTATCACAAAGCTTAAAAACAATTAAGTAAATCTAAGAATATAAAAAATGGAAAGAAGAATAAATAATTTTCAAGTGATTGTTTTGGGAATCATTTTTGATCCCAAGGAAAGAAAAATTCTTATAGGAAGAAGAGAGAATGATCCAATTATGCCGTCGCTGACCTGGTGTTTTCCCGGCGGAGGATTGACAAATGACGGAGAAGTGAATAAATCCTTGAAGGAAAAAATCAAGGAAAAAACAGGACTTGAAGTCAAGAATCTTGGAGCAGTATTTGCGAAAACTTATGAGGAGAAAAGAGATTTGTTGGCAATCTATTTCATGTGTGAAGTAGTTGGCGGGAAAATGAAAAGAGGAAAGGATTTCAAGGAATTAAAATGGGTAAAACCAAGGGAGATTGAAAAGCATTTTACAACTTCATTCCACCCAAGATTGAAACAATATCTTCTTAATATTGATACGATAAATAATAAATTATGAGCAAGCTAAAGAAATGCAAATCATGCAGGTTATATACTCTGAAAGATTTCTGTCAGAAGTGCGGCAAAAAAACTTCCGATGCACATTATAAATTTATAAAAATAAAGACTTTCAAAAAAACTTTATAAATTAATAATTATTCTTTTTTTTATGAATATAAAAATAATTTCGGTTGATTTTCAAAAAGATTTTACCTCAAATAAAGGACATTGGTTTAAGCCTCGTCCAAGCGTTAATTTTGTTAAGAAAATTCTTATTCCTTTTTTAAGAGAGAAGAAAATAAAAATCACGGAAATAATTTCAGATTATCGCCAACCTCGTCTGGGTGATCCCGGTAAAGGGTGTTATCCAGGAAAAGAAGGATTTATTTCGGAAATTCCTGATGAGATAAAATTGAAAAATTTATGGATAAAATGCATGAATTCTCCAATTTGGATAAGAAAAAATATAGGGAATCCAAATAAAAAACCAGGGTTACCTTATCAAAATCCAAGATTATTTACAAGATGGGTGCATTCAACAATTGGAAAACCAAAAAAGAATGAAATGGTTGTCTTAATAGGATTAACATTAGATTGTTGTGTTTCTTTTGTTGCGCAGGAATTAACATGGCGCGGTTATAAAGTTAAAATATTAAAAGAAGCTGTTGATACTTTTATTTATTCTGGAAAAAAAGAAAAAGAAACTATTTTGGATACAATAAAAGCCAATCATTGGGCAGAAATTATTTCCTGGAAAGAACTAAAAAAAATATTATTATAATCTGTTTTGTTTTTCTACCTGTATTGCCTTGCCATATTCTCCATCAAAACCAGGCTTAACTTTTATTTTTTCTTCTCGATTTTTCAGAATTAACTCAATCAATTTTTCATCTACATTTTTAGCAAAAAACTGCTGCTTTGAAATTTTAAGCAGAATATTAATTTCATTGCCAAAATTCTCAATCAGATTGTTATAAATTATCCAACTTTTTTTGTTTTCAGGAGTTGAATCCAGAAAAAGAGCAATTACCTCTGAAAGAGGAAGCAATTTGTAAAAAATTTTCGCATTTTCTGGTTTATGTCCTTCAGAATATTTTGAGATTTCTTTAACTCTATTTTCAACTCCTATTATCATTTGTTTTTTGCAGATAGGGCATATTCCATTTAATCTCTTAGTTTCTTCTGGAGAACAAGAAAAATTGCATATTCTATGTCCATCCCAATGATATTTTCCGTATTCTGGAGGAGTTTCTATTGTTGCTTTCAATCCTTTTCCTGTTCTTATTGCTTTTATTATATTATCATAACTTAGCTCATCAATTTCAAAGATTGTTGCTTCTCTTCCAAGTCTCCATGGCCAAAAGCTATGAGAATCTGAAAAACTTACTACATTCACGCCCTTTGAAATTTCTTCAAATCTCCACAGCATGGCAGGATCAGCGCTCATTCCTGATTCAACAGCATAAATTTTTTCAGTTAAATCCAAAAAACAATCCCGAAGGCTGTTAAAGCCAGTTTTGCTCCCAAAAAGTCCAAACCAGGGAGTCATGCAATGAGCAGGAATTATTTCAATTCTATCATCTATGTCTTTCAAATCTTTTACAAAATCCCTGGCATTTATTCCAAATATCGGCCTTCCGTCATAATCCAGTCTTCCCTTGCTTCCTAAATAAGCAGTTATCTTATCAGCTATTTTTGAATTTGGAGCAAAAACCAAAAGATGAACAGCTCTTCTTTTTCCATCAGATGAATACATCAAACTGATTTCTGTCTGCCATAAAAATGCAAAACCGCTTGCTGTTCGAAGTATTCCTTTGTCATCTTCAACAAGTTTCTCATCAATTTCTTTTCTATAAATCGGATGTTGAAAATCACCTGTTCCAAGTAAATTTAATCCTTTAATTCTTCCCCATTTTTCCAGGTTATCTATACTAAGATTAAAAGAAGTCGCTCTTGAATGTTTTGAATGTAAATGCAAATCAGCAATTATCTCCATTTTTAGTTATTTCTAATCAATAAGAATATATTTTTAAGTGTTTAGATGATTAAATTAATTATAGCCCCCATAGTTCAATGGATAGAACGCAACCTTGCGGTAAATTCAAAAATTTGCAAATAGGTTGAAATCGGAGTTCGAATCTTCGTGAGGGCATATTACACCATTTAAAAAATTTCTTTGTTATAAACGTTCTTAATGCGAAAAAAGAGTGGTTTAATCAAGGTATCAGAGTATTAATATGGGAAAAAATATCGACTCTAAGTAAATTTTATATTTATTAAATCTTATAATTATCTTTTACCTTTCTTAATCAGAAATCTTATTCTTTCTTTTTCTTAACCGTCCATCCAATTGCAACAAGAACAATTATTGCTATCAATATCCATAACCATGTTAAACTTCCGCCTGCTTTATCTTCTTCACCTGTTTCTTCACCAGTTTCTTCTCCTCCAGTTTCACCAGTTGCTGCTGCGGTAACACTTTTCTCAGATATTGCAAAATAACTGAATGAAGTTAATTCAACATCATAATAATAATAAGTGTTATCTTCGCTTGAATAAGTTGTTGCTAATTCATTCCATTTGTCTGCTGTTTCATTAAATTTAGATACTGCAACTTTGTCTTTTGTCAATCCATTATCAGAAACCCATGTTTTGGTAACTTTAAACTGAACAGTTGCTTTGTCCAATTTATCAGCAAGATTTTTGGTTTCAATATGAAGATATTGGTAAACTTTTCCTGACTTTGCAACAGATACATTTGCAGGCTTGCCTGCTTCTTTTGTAACAGTTACCTGAACATTTTGTGCCTTGTTATCAACTTCAACAGATATCTGCTTGACCCCTATTGCAGGATCAGAATATTTCATAACAGATGCTACTCCTGGATTTATTTCAGGAGCAGTTGTTGTAGCTTTTGTTGTAGTTGTTGCTGAACTACTGCTGCTTGTTCCTGAAGTACTACTTCCTGTTGAAGGTGTCTGCACAACAGAATATGTTTTTGTTGTAGTTGCAGAATTTTCAGCATTATCAATTGCATAACAAGTATATGTAAATGTTCCTGTACTTGAAGTAGAAGTTATAGAACCAGATGTTGATGAACCAGAACTAGAACTTACTCCAGATATTGCATCTGTTGCAGAACATGTGCATGGGAAACTAGCTCCTGATGAAACAGATGTAGGAGAACATGTTGCTGTTGGTACAGGATTAGTTGTATCAACCTGAACAACATAAATCGTTGTTGAATTTATATTTCCAACACTATCATTAGCAAATATGTAAATAGTTGCATTTCCATCTGTCAAAGAAGATAGATTACCCGATGTGGTATTGCACCATCTGCTATTAGTAGCACTAATTGACTGATTTAACCATCCACCATATCCTGCTTGTGAAATATTTACATAACAATTACCAGCTCCTGCACCGGTATCTGCAACTGAAACATTAAATGTCAAAGAATCTGTATTTTTCTTTGCTGTTCCGTTTGTATATACAGGCATTGTTATTAATGGTTGAACTCCGTCTACTGCAACTCTATATGTTGTTTTATTGCCTCCGGTCAAACCATATTCACTGGCATTAGTGCTTATATTTATAGTTAAAGTATGATTCATTTCATATGCGCTGCTATTTAATGTAACATTCAAAGTTATATTAAGAGAACTTGTTGGCTGTATGCTTGAACAATTTAAATAATTAGTAGCTCCACTGCAAGTCCAACCTGATGAGTTTGTTTTGTTTATTGCCCAAATTGAGAAATTTGTGCTTGTAAAATTTATAGAGGTTACAGCCATTGATGAATTAGGAAGAGTGGTAAATAAGAATGTAAAATTAATACTTTGGTTAGTTCCGCCTTTAAACCATGTTGTACCGTTTGTTGAATTAGCAGTTATTGTTGTAGCATTAAGAAAGGCAGAAACAGTGGATATTGAAAATAATGTTATTATTAAAATTACAAAAATTCCAAAACTCAAAAATCTTAAATCTTTATTTATCTCTTTTTCCCTTTTTATTAATATAACTTAATTTCATAAGATTTATAAATGTTTTTATGAGGAGTTGAATCAATAAAAAATATTGCGTGCTCTTATTTTAAAGAAATTCTTATTAATCCTCTTCTTCACCGTCGATAACTCCTTTGTCACTAACAAAGAAAACCGTCTCATTATCAGGAAGATTTGGAGAGTCAATCATCTTTGCAACTCTTGATTTTTGTTTTCCTTTTCTGAGATATATTCTGTAAGTGGAAGCATGTCCGACGATGTGTCCTCCTATTGCCGTCGTTGGGTCTCCAAATAATTGAGCAGGATTTGCCATAACTTGATTGGTTACATAAACAGCAAGATTGTATGTTTCAGCAAGTTTCATTATATCGTGGATATATCTATTAAGTTTCTGCTGCCTGTCTGCAAGTTGCCCTCTTCCTGAAAATTCAGCTCTAAAATGTGCTGTAAGAGAATCAACAATCATAAGTTTTATTGGTTCACCGTTTTTTATCATCTCAGAAATTTTTTCAAGCAGAAGCATTTGATGGTCTGAATTAAATGCTCTTGCAACAAAGATGTTTTTCAAAACTTTCTCTGGATTTGCTCCAATTCCTTCTGCAATCTGTTTGATTCTTGCAGGGCGAAAAGTTCCTTCTGTATCAATAAAAACACATTTTCCATTAGCACCCCCTTTTTCAGGCGGCATCTGCACATTCACAGCAAGTGTTAATCCAAGCTGTGTTTTGCCGCTTCCATATGCGCCAAAAGCTTCTGTAACAGAACGGCTTTCAACTCCTCTTCCTCCCAGTAATTCATTAAGATTTTTGCTTCCTGTTGTAATATAATTAATTGTTTTTCTTCTTTCAGCAAATTCAAGCGCGTCTGTGAAACCTAAATCAAGAACCTTTCGCGCAGCTTGTATTGCTTTTCTCGCAACAGCTGCACTTATTCCAGCAGTATCTCCAAGTTCAGAGGGAGACATTACTGCAAGCGTCATCATATCATATATCCCTGCACTTTCCAGTTTTGCCGAGACAGCAGGCCCTATGCCGGGCAAATCAGTAAGCTTCATCTCTTTTTTCTCTTCTTTACTAGTTTTGCTTTCTTTCTCTTCACCATCTTCTTCATTAGACTTTGCCATTATAATTCAACTCCTTTTAGATAAGCATCAAATTCATCATAATCCACATCCCATTTTTTCACGACAACAGGACTTCCTGCAATAATTTCATGTGATAATCTCCCATAATGAGTGGAGTGTATCTCGCTCCCTGATGCCCTTGTCAGAATAACCATAATCTCTGAGGCTGCATCATAAGCCAAAACTTTCCCCTGCTCCTTTTGTTTTTCGCTGCATATTACTATTATCTCAACTTTTTCTCCTGCAGATATTCCCTCAAGCTTTGAATCTTTTGTGATTACTCGCATAAAAAAACAACCCTCTTTCTGTTTATAAAGATTCTTTGACTGGTTAATATATATTATAATAATACAGCTTATACCTCTTAAAATAGCGCATACCCCCGCAATCCGCCTATTTATAGTAATAAAAAATCATCTAATTTTTTACTTCAATTCTCCTTGAAGCGTTACAAAATTTTATAAACAGCATTCTCTTCACTTAGATTATGAAATACAAAATAATATTTACTTTGATGTTTATATTTGCATTTTTGGTTTTTTCCATAATAAGTGCAGACGTGATAATTCAGGAAGCGGATAAAACATCAGGTATAATTTTAAATGAGACGATTGATGTAGAATTAAAAAATGCTACTGTAGAGATTAATGCAGATGAAGGATATCTTACTGCCTTTTTTGAAGTTTATTCAAATGAAGAAGAGATTAAAAGAACAAAAGTCTATTTGAAAGCAAAAGGACAACAATGCTATAATGGCTGCCATGATATTGAAGTTGCAGAGTATTCTACATCTTTTAATATCAATAATGATGAGGATTTTGGAACTGTTAGTTATCCTTCAGAGGGAGTTTCTTCATTTGCAGAAATTTATGAAACCAGTGACGGAAAATTTGCATCAGTGGATTTTGATTTACTTCCTAAACAAATTAATACTATAAAAGTATATCAAGAAATTACAATACCTTTTGAATATTATCTGGATAGTTTATCTACTTTCTCAAAAGCAGATTATGAAAAAATTACAATTAAAGGGCATAATTTAAACATTCAATTTAATAAAGAATATCCTGTTCAAAAAATTTCAGAAAATGAATGGATCTGGGAATATGATAATCTAAATACCAAAGACGAAAACTTAAAGGATGTTTTAATTATTTCTAAAGAAAATTCGCCTGAATCAAAAAAATCTTTCTTTCAAAAGATTATTGATTGGTTTAGAAATCTTTTCTAAAGAATTATTCTCTTTCTTCTTTCTTTTTCATCAACTCATCAGGTATCCTGTATTCTTTCCAAACAACCTTCTTTTTTTCAACAGCTTCTTTCAGGCTTTTTTGGACAGGAGAAAGATTTGATTTACCGCTTTTTATCTCAACAAAAGCGATTTCATTTATTTTCTTTTCATCCATTCCTTCAAAAACCATCAAATCAACAGGCTTGCCGAGAAATCTGCATTCTGTCGGAGAATATGGAAAATTTGGAAGAAATGGCGCAAGCTGTTCTGAGAATTGCCCTCCAAGAACAGCCCGTGATTTTTCAATTGCTTCACGCCTATGCTCTGGCAACTGCGATTCCCAATATGCGTTTCGCTGAAAAGCTCCGCTCCGATATCCTATATAATAGGCAACAGCAATTCCAACAAGAAGAATCAGCAATAGAATTATTGTTATTGCGTCCATTTTGATTTTTCCTCAAGAAAATAAATCGCTAATCCATTCGATTATTTTTTGAAATAAACTTTGTTCAGGTTTACTAATTGAATAATCTAAGAATATCATTCCCTGTTTTGCAGGCAAATCATATGTTTGCACTTCTAGATCATCCAATGTAAAATGATTCTCAGAAAATTTAATTGTATATTGGCTGTTTCCATTGTTCCACCATACTTCTCCATTTTCAAATAAGCGATAGAAAACCCCTGAAGATTTTTCTATTCTATCTGTTGTAGGTTGACCTATTCTAATATCCCAATCTTTGAAATATACAAGGCTGGAGAAAAATTGTGCTCCTTCAATTGGAACATGATAATTGAAGAGCATTTTATCAGAATTCTTTAACATAAGATAAAAGCTTAAATAATAACGTTCAAGTTTCAATGCTTCATCCATCGGCAGATAAATATTTCCATTAACAGAACCAGAATTAATTAAAAAGATTACATACTTATCTTTGTTTTTGGTTATATTAAGCAGTTGGTCAACTCGATTAAGATAAAGATTTTGTGTTGATTCATCATGCACATTATACATTATCGCGCCATCTTCTATTAATACTCCGTCGGCATTTTCCAACATCTTGTAATTATGAAGGATATTGCTTAATTCTTCCTCGCCCATATGGAAAGCGTTGTAGAAATGAAGTTTATCCGGCATTACTTTTTTCAAATCACGAGACAAATAATACAATGAATTAGCCCAATTATTATAAACGCCAATAGGAAATTCATCAATTGTAGCTTTGCATGGAGGATAAACAAAACCAGACCAGTCATCAAGATAACCATCCATTTGAAGATCATCCAACCATTTTGGCAGCCAGTTCACAATAAATTCTTCATAGTGTTTGTTAGTTAAATCAACACAATAAGAATTGCTTTCAAGGTGAGGAATTCTTGTGGTTGCGTTAATAACAGAGCCTTTATAATGAAGAAGACTATTTTCAGGTAATAATGCAGAGCTTGGCATATGTATCTGGTCTTTTGTCAAACCATAATAATTCAATACCTTTATATTTGGATTCAAAGCCCTCAACTTGTTTGCGTTAATTTTATAAGAATCGTAACCTCTATAATTTTCATTTTTAGAAACCAACCATGTGCCAAAAGAACCCTGATCAAAAATTACTATTTGAAATTGTTTTGCAATAAACTCTTTTTCTTCAAGACTAAATTGTTTTTTAAATTTAAAAATTTCAGGGCTATTACCACCATATTGGATAACTAATCCCATTGGAATATCTGGATTTGAACCCGGAGATTCCTTCCATAAATTTCCTATTGGATTCAACAGCTTTTCTTCAGAAATACATGCCCCATCAACACAACCAAAAGGACAATTAAATTTCTCTCCAATCGCATTATAATCTTTATAAAGAGGATCATTTAAACAAGATGTTTCAATAAGTGTATTGGAATCAGAACACTTATCAGTCATAATTGCAGACATATTATTTCTATCGATTCCGCTAGCAGTTCCTTTAACATAATAGTTTTTTTCACTATTTACTTCTATTATAGCAGATGTATTTAAAGCAGATATGAATGTTATCTTATAAGATATCCCCCCAACATCAATATTTACATGGTTAGAATAATGGCCTAAGTCACGGATATTTTGACCCCCTCCCTTGTAAGAAACATATAAATCAACAGATTCATACCACATATTTTTATTTACAAATCCAACCATAATATCTAATCCATTGATTTTCTTAGTCTCCCCTATATTTATTTCATCTGTTTCTATTGTTCCATCGCTGTCAGTGCAGGTTGTTATGTTACTAGGTTTGCAAGCCCCATCAGAGCAGCCATTAGGGCAATTTTTATCTAATGATTTAAGATATTTATCATTGCAATAATATTCCGTTACCGATGTAAAAACATTTGCAGACACAGGAAGGCATGAATCTGTTTGTGGTTCACTTAATGTTTCTGAGCCGTCTGCAAGTATTATTATTCCCTGTGCTGTTCCTTTAACATAATAATTCTTTCCTCCGTCGCTGTCTGTGCAGGTTGTTATGTTACTAGGTTTGCAAGCCCCATCAGAGCAGCCGTTAGGGCATGTATAAAATTCTTCATCTATTTCATTTTCTGTTTTGCAATATTGTTCTCTTAATACTAATGTCGATTGACAGAAATCATAAGAACCGTAATTTTTATATTTTGAAAATAAATGAACAGCTCCCTTTATATAATAATTTTTTCCATCTGGATATTCGGAGGTTTTATCATTATCTGTACAAGTGAGGGTTGCGGGAGCTAAACTTACTTGTATTACAACACTAAGTTTAAGATTATTCTCGTCGGCACTTTTGACATAAATATATAAGTCATTACTAACTTTGCTTCCTTCTTCATTCACTTCTTTCATATCAAGGACGCCTGTTGCTATATTTGTTACTTTAATAATTGCAGAGGTATCAGAAGCTGAAATTAATTCAATTTCATAATTAACTCCATTAAAAATCAAAGTTGTTGATGGATTATCCGAATCAAGGCAAACATATCCAGAAGGGCATGTTGGTGAAATCAGTTTATCTATAGTAATGCTGAAAGTTTTTGTCGCTGTCTGTTGTATATATTGGTCAGCTGCAGCAACAATGAATGAGTACGTTCCTGCAGTTGTTGGCGTCCCACTGATAACCCCATTTGACATCAAGCTT
>Ga0233420_10000152_pt1 | contig 31761 bp, 33 predicted proteins | sample Watercolumn_Mata_4_FD_183009 | JGI IMG/M metagenome (GOLD analysis project Ga0233420, IMG submission 183009) | Freshwater microbial communities from Lake Matano, South Sulawesi, Indonesia - Watercolumn_Matano_2014_102_MG | ecosystem: Environmental > Aquatic > Freshwater > Lake | place...
GACCGGAAGCCCCGCACTGATCTGGTACCAAAGCGGAACGTGGTTCATGGCATACGTCGCATGGGTTTCGGCAACGGATCCCGAGCCGGGAGACTTCATTGGGGTCTGCGATCCCAACAAGGAGGTCTCCACCTACTTCCTGAATCCGGACAAGGGGGTCGTCCTGACCCTCGGCTGCCCCGACCCGTGACACCCCAAATGTCCGTCCTCTCCGGCCACGCGCCGAGGCTAGAAGGATGGACCGCGACGCCCTGCGAAAGTGGGCGATTCCGATAGATCCCCATCTCCGCGCGAACGGGCAACCGTGAGCGCGGAGACCTCTTCCTGCCCTGCGTGACACGTCCTCGTGGGAACACTGAAGACCGTGCCGCGCAGGGCACCTCAACACCCCCACTCAGAGCAGATGGCCGGGGGCGTGCAGCGATGTACGTCCCCGGCCTCTGCGCCTCACTTAAACAACCTAATGCGAGTTTCTTCTTTTTCATCTTGCGTTTATTCAAATTAAAATGTAATATATAAGCTGAAGAATAGAATTTTTCTTATGTTCAGCTTATGAAATATAAAAAGAAGCCTATTTCAGAGATACTCAGATCGGACAAAACCGTTTTCACTTTCAAAGATATTTCATTGATTTGGGGCGATGCCGACAGAACGAAAGTTATTTCAGCAATCAACCATTACGTTAAATCCGGAGAACTTTTTCACGTTCGCAGAGGGATTTATGCCAAAGATAAAGATTATGACAAACTCGAGCTTGCAACCAGGATTTTGACCCCCTCATATATTAGCTTTGAAACCGTTCTTATTCCCGCGGGCATAAATTTTCAATTCTACGAAAAAATAATGATTGCGTCCTATCAAACCCGTGATATCACAATTGACGAGCAAATTTATTCCTACAAAAAAATAAAAAATTTTGTTCTGACGAATGAGGCCGGTGTCGAACTTTCGAATGGAACTTCTATCGCAACTTCGGAACGCGCGTTTTTGGATACCATTTATATTCATGGAGACTACCATTTTGATAATTTGCGCCCGTTAAATTGGGATAAAATTTTTGAGATATTACCGATTTACAATAACAAGAGGATGGAGAAAAAAGTGAAAGAGTTCTTTGAATATTATAAATCAACCAAATAAACTTATGACTATTTTTGATATCTCAGTGCACAAGAACGTAATGTTTCAAATTTTGAAAGATATCTATTCTGACACTACAATCTCTTCCTTTCTCGGGTTTAAAGGAGGAACCGCTGCGTTGATGTTTTATAAATTGGACAGATTTTCAGTCGATCTGGATTTTGATTTACTCGATGATAGCAAAGAGAATTATGTTTTTGATCGTGTTGAAAAGATTGCGCAAAAATACGGGGTTGTAAAAGAATCGGCTAAGAAAAGATTCAATTTGTTTCTTATGATCTCTTACAAAGTTGGCGTTCCTCAAATCAAGATAGAAATAAATCGCAGATCATCGGGTTCAAAATATGAATTAAAAACTTACTTGGGGATTTCCATGCTTGCCATGGTATGTGAGGACATGTTTGCGCATAAGCTTGTAGCGATGAATGAAAGAGTTGGGAAAACAAGCCGCGATATTTACGATGTTTGGTTCTTTTTAAAGAATAATTTTCCTATCAATGAAAAGATTGTTGAGCTTAGAACCGGGGTTTTGTTCCGGAAATTTATTTTAAAATGCGTGTCTCAACTGGAAAAAATGAACGATAGAAATATCCTGGATGGGCTTGGCGAGTTGCTCACTCCAGCTCAAAAAGACTGGGCTAGAGCAAAACTTCGCACCGATACGATCTTTTTACTTAAATTAAGACTCGAAACTGACAGGCATACCTTAGGGAACCTCTGAAAAACTGACACTAGGCTCCCTCTATACTGAGCTTGATAATTTACTATATACAAGTAGTATTTTCCGCGATAACTACAACGTTTAAGGTAAGTCGCTCCCCCGGGGGAGCATCTGCCCTCGAATGGTATATAATAAATTTTGGAAGGAATATATTTTTTGGCTGAATCTCTGATTGAGCCTTTTCGCTTTTAAAATCAAGTTTTTTTTGCTATAAGTTAGTGGCTCATTTAACAATCAAAACATGTCAGAAAATACTCAATCCGGACCTAAAAAAGGAGCTTTTGTTAATCCTATGTGCATTGGTTGCACACTATGTACGCAAATTTGCCCAGGAGTTTTTGAAATGCAGGACAATGGAAAGTCAAAAGCTGTTCGTCCTTCAAATGATACTGAAGAAAAAATTCAACAAGCGATTGATTCGTGTCCTGTGAATGCTATTTCGTGGAAAGAGTACAGTGAATAAATTATGATGGACGAGTTTTTATGATTCCCAAGTTATAATTACAAACAAGACAAGTAAGTTAACAATAGCTAACTAATTAATGAAAAATACGAAATTAAAAACCTCTCCTCAAAAATCGGCGCAAAAAATCAGTACCGCGCCTAATATTGTCAGAGGCGATCAATCTTGGCTTTATACGGAAACCGTAAAAGATCATTTTTTCAATCCGCGGAATCTTCTTTCATCCAAAAAAGAGGCTGGATATAAAGCTGATGGGGTAGGGATGGTCGGTTCGCCCGCTTGCGGAGATGTGATGAAAGTTTGGATTAAAGTTAAACCGGTTTTTAAGGTGCTCAAAGATGGTGGTGGAAGGTCCGTCACTGGTGGTGACAAATCTAATATGAAGATCGGCCGAACAGTGCTCGATCAAAGCAAATCCCGCATTACTGACTGCAAATGGCAGACTTTTGGTTGCGGCAGCGCCATCGCTTCGACTTCAATGATGTCCGTGATGGTCACTGAAAAAGGAGGAATGACTATCGAGAATGCTTTGAAATTAAAGGCGATGGATATAAATGCTCGCCTGGGGGGACTTCCTACAATCAAAATCCACTGTTCGATCCTCGGAGACAAGGCTTTGAAAGCAGCGATAGAGGATTATTTGAAAAAATTATGATCCTGTGGAACTAACTACTTTTTGTAGATTTTCTTGAATATAGCTGTTTAGGCTTATTCTTTTTGCTTTTGCCTCATAAAAAAGCCTTTCATGCAGTTCTGGATCTATCCTTAACAAAACCTTTCCACTAAAAGAGTTTTTTTTGTCTTCGGATGGGATTGGTAGTCCTTTTTCTTTCCTCTTTTCTATTTCATATTCAATTGTTTCCATCACCGATTGATGCAAATCATCCAAGCTATCTCCGAAAACATGAATTTTAGGGAATTTAGGGACTATCGCCTCGTATCCTTCTTCTCCGTCTTCACTGATATCATTTACAAGGTAGAAATATTTATAATTTTTCATTGCTGTTTTTTATTAGTTTTAGAATCTTTTTTATATATATTTTTTTAACTTTCTTATTGTGGCTCGGGATCGTTATTGTTTCTCCGTTTAATGCATTTTCAAATGTAAAATGACTCCCTCTTATCCTATCTAAATCAATTTTTTTATATTTCATGAAAATAATTATTTCTTGAATCGTTATATTACTCGGGCTTTGTCTCATTTTCCGTAATATTTTTTCGCTATAATTCATTTATCTCTTAGTTAAATGATATCATTTTTGATAGCACTTTGTAAATACAAATTTTACTTGGACTCTATGCTTCTATGTTTAGATTCTATCCGCTAATTCTTAATTTTTTCTTAAAAATCAGCAAATGTGATAGACTTTCGTTTGCAAAATGAAAAAATCCGATTGATGTAAATTCGGTTGGTAGAAAAAAGTTTTTTAACCTTAAAATTATGTATGACTTTATAATTATAGGTAGCGGCACAAGTGGGCTTTCTGCTGGGATGTATGCCGCAAGACTCAATTTAAAAACTTTGATAGTTGGTGAACAGCCCGGAGGATTGATCACAACAACGCATGCCATAGAAAATTGGCCTGGGACTCTTTCGATAAATGGGTTTGATTTGGGAATGGCTTTTCTTGAGCACGCCAAAAAAGCCGGTGCTGAATTTAAAAATGAGAAGGTGCTTTCTGTAAAATTGGCTAATAGTCTGGATTATGAGAAACATGACGAGGAGGCAAAAGAGAACGCTGAGAGTAGAAATATACCTGAAAAGCCAACCTATCTCGTCAAAACCGCTTCTTCCGAATACGAAGGGAAATCCATTCTTTTTGCAACCGGGACAAAACACAAAGGTTTGGATGCGCCCGGGATTAAAGAATTTGAAAATAAAGGTGTTTCTTACTGCGCTTTGTGTGATGGAGCTTTTTATAAGGGAAAAATTGTTTGTGTGGTTGGCGGCGGAGACAGCGCGGCAAAAGAAGCTATTTTTTTAAGCCAGCATGCTGAAAAAGTTTATATAATTGTCCGCCGAGATGTGCTCCGCGCTGAGCCTAAAAATCAAAAATTAATTGACGAATCGAAGAATATTAAAATTCTTTTTAATACTGAGATTGCCGAAGTTCTTCCCGATGAAAGCGGGAAAAAAGTCGGGAAAATTAAACTTTTGACCGGCGGCAAAGAAGGTGAAACGATCCCTATGGACGGCATTTTCCTTGCGATCGGGCATGTTGCTCAGACCGAACTCGCTGAAGATTTGGGTGTTATGCTCAATGAAAAAAGTGAGATAAAAATCACTCGTCATTCCGAGACAAATTTGCCTGGTGTTTATGCTGCTGGCGATTGTACTGACAATGAATTCAAACAGGTAATAACTGGAAGTGCTGCGGCTGTGACTGCGGCATGCTATGCTTTCAAGTACGTGAATGGCTAAATTCCAATCAACTTGCTTTGTGCTGGATCTTGAAAAAACTCTCGGTGGAAACACCTAGCTCCGGATCTAACTACCCCTTATAGTAGAGTCCGGGCTCTACTATAATTTCTCCAAAAACTCCAACAACAGCCTAACCCCTGCGCCTGTCGCGCCCATTTGTTCGTATTTTTTTGGATCTTTTGTGTATCCGGTACCTGCAATGTCAATGTGAGCCCATTTGCTTTTATCTATAAAATTCACCAGAAAAGCCGCACCTTTGCTCGCACCAGCCAAATGCGAAGTTCCGGTATCGCCATTTCTCAAATCGGCGACTTGCGATTTCATTATTTCTTTATGATCTTTGTGTAGTGGCAACTCCCAAAGAACGTCATCTGTCCTTTCACCGGCATCCAGAAGTCTTTCTTTTAAAATTTTATCATTTGCAAATAGAGCCGAGTACCGATCCCCCAACGCTATCATCGCCGCTCCGGTTAAAGTCGCAATATCAATCAGATATTTTGGTTTGTATTTAAGCCCGTATGTCAGCCCATCCCCCAAAATCAATCTCCCTTCTGCATCGGTATTTGTTATCTCAACTGTTTTTCCATTAAGCATCGTAATAATGTCGCTCGGTCGAAAAGCTTTCCCGTCAATCATGTTTTCAGTCAGAGGCATTATCCCTATCACATTTTGTTTTATGCCAAGCTGCTTCAGCGCCATGAAAATTCCTATAACCGCTGAAGCTCCGGCTTTGTCCGAATGCATGTATTCGATATGTTGTGTCGGCTTCAAATTGTATCCTCCTGAATCAAAAATTATTCCTTTGCCAACAATAACTATCGGCTCGGAATTTCTCTTTCCCCCGTGATATTCAATGATTACGCATTTCGGATTTGCATAAGCTCCTTGGTTGACTGAGAGCAAGCCTCCCCACCCCTGTTTTATTAATTTATCTTTATTCAGAACTAAAACCTTGTAGTCCCTGCTTATTTCTTTTGCGATTTTTTCGAAATATTCGGCGTTAACAATGTTTGCAGGCCCATTAACCAAATCTTTTGTAATATTTGTTGCCCGAGCTATTATTAATGCTTTTTCAGCTTCTTTTTCGGCTTTTTCGGTTTTGTTCGTTATTAAAACTAATTCTTTCACGTCGCGTTTTCTTTCTTTTTCAAAATCTTCACCGGTTTTATATTTTGAAATTCTGTAATTTTTTAGAACTATGCTCTCGACTAATTCTCCGATGTATAAATTCATTTCTTCCAAAAGCAAAACTATAACTTTTTGCTGTTTTTTCTCTTTGGCTTCCGCGCAAATTTCCGCGCCCAAAATTCTTGCTCTTTTTGAGTCATATTTCTCTTTTTTACCGCAGCCAATAAACAAAACTTTTTCCGGAAGGGCTTTGGCATCGATCGTGTAATACTGGGATTCATTCCCCTTCCCTTCAAATTCTTTCTTTTTTAAAGCTCTTTTAACAAGGCTTTTTAGTTCATCCGTATATTCCTTGGGAAAGGTTTTTATATATTCTTTAAAAAACGGCACTATAAGAAGTCCTTCCTCTTTTTTAACCCGTTTTTGTACTTTAACGTTCATACTGCCAAATTAAGCGTATACAAGATAACAGATTTGTTACGAATAATTCAAACTATTTTTTGAAATTGTTTTTCGGCTTTTTAGTATGTTTTCAACGTATCTTTGCGAATGTTTTTACTTTTCTGAAGTTGTTTTTTAATTTATTTCTGATGTAATTTTAGAAACTCTTCGACTTTCTTAATGGTGTTTTTTGCGTTGTCGAATGTCAATTTTTTTAAAGCGTCTTTGTATGGGAGCCAAATAAAATTTTTATGCTCGAAGGAAAGAGTCACATCTTTACTTTTCGTTTTCCCTGCAAAAAATATAACCTGCTTGAAAGATGGCTTGCCGTTTTTCGAGTATGTATAGAAAATTTCCGATCGAAAACCAGGAATAAATTGCAAATCTGAAATTCCAGTTTCTTCCAATAATTCTCTGGCCGCGGTTGTTTGTTCGTCGTTTTCTTCGCCTTTTTCGACATGTCCTTTCGGGAAATCGAAGTGACCGCCGGGGTAATGGAGGATCAAGTATTGTCTTTCCAAACGATCATTCCTGTTTTCCTGACTTCCGTCGTTTTCGTAAAACAACACAATCCCGCATGATTTTTCGTCCGGGAATTTATTTACTTTATTTGTTTGTGCCATCCCTTTTTTATTAAAGCTTGCACTGCAGCGTTTTCTTCCGCAAGTTGCTTACTTCCCCCGATGCCCTTCGCAATCAGTTCGTTATTAACAAACACTCCTGCTTCAAATCTTTTGTTATGGTCAGGACCGCTTTCGCTCAGTGTTTTGTATATTGGAGTGACTTCCATCTTTTCCTGAATTATCTCCTGGAATTTTGATTTCGGATCTATGTGAAGCTCTTTTTCTATAATTTCATCCAAACTGCTTAAAACAAAATCATGTACGAATTTTTTGGCTTTTTGGAACCCGGCGTCCAGATAAATTGCGCCGATCAACGATTCGAGCGTATTTGCGAGAATGTAATTTTTCTCACGACCTCCCGAATTTTCCTCACCATTGCTCAAAAAAAGATATTTTCCGAGACCCAATTGGCGTGCTATGACGGCCAATTGTTTCCCTTGCACTAAAGCGCTTCTAAAATTCGTCATTTCTCCTTCCGTTTGTTTCGGATATTTTTCGTATAAGTATTCTGTTGCGATTAATTCCAGGACAGCGTCTCCGAGGAATTCTATTCTTTCGTTGCTTTTTATATTTTCACCCCTGTGTTCATTCAAATAAGACCTGTGTGTGAAAGCCAATTTTAGAAGATCGGTGTTCTTAAATTTAATTTCTATTAATTTTTCGAGATCTTTGTATTCGTTCATGTTTTTTTGATTATGGTCGGGGTTGTGGTGCACAGGGCGGACAATTGGATAGTGCCAAAACTAGGACTTTGCCCCGCGCTTACTGTTCGTACTGCCAACGCATTGGTTCATTACGGAACTCAAAACTCCATTTATAAATTTGGAACTGTTGGTGTCTCCAAAATGCTTCGCGATTTCAATTGCCTCGTTTATAGCTACGACCGGTGGAACCTCTTTTGAAAACATTATTTCGTACACCCCTATTTCCAAGATTGCCCTATCTATTTTCGCAATTTTTTCAACGGGCCATTCCGGTGCGTTCAATCTAATAATCTCCAGAATTTTTTCTCTTTTTTTGCAAATTCCTTTTAATAAATCATACGCAAAATCAGCGTTTCTTAGTTTCGGTGCAAATTCAGCAAGCACGGTATCCAATAGTTTCTTGGAATCCCCTCCTCGAAATTCGTGCATGAATATTGTCTGCATTACGCATGTTCTCGCGAGGTGTCTGTTGCTTGCCATTTTAAGTATCAGTTTAAGCTTTGATCTTTGTGATCTTCTTCATCTTTTTCTCGATACTCAGAATCTGCTTACCTCTATATTTTCCGCATTTCTTGCAAACTGTATGAGAAGGCACTTTCGCTCCGCATGAAGGACAAGAGACAAGTTTTACTGTGTTGCTTAGTCTCTTTCTTGTCTTCGTCTGGAAACTGCCGTATCTTCTGCGGCCTCGTAGCTTCGCTAATTTTTGTTTGGGAGTAGGTTTTTTAGACATTGTGCGTTGAGCATACAGGAACTAATGGAAAATGCAAGATGATTTCCTGCCGTAAAAGTTCTTCAATATTGAGTGTGTATGATTTCATATTTACGTAAAAAGAATCGAATTCGTCCTTCAATCCTTCCTGTTCTGCAAAATCAAATTGGCGTTCCGCGAAAGGTATTCTTATCGTTTCCGTGAATTTCTCCAGACATTTGGAGCATGTAAATACCACTTTTATTTCGACGTCTTTTACTTGGACGTTTACTGCTTTTTCGATGTTCATTATTTTAACTTTCCCTTTAAGCTTTCCCTTGGTTTCTATTTCGTTTTTATCGAAAGAAACTTCCGCATTCAAAGTATATTCGTCGGTAGCTCCCTGACTTTTTCTTAAAAGCTCGGCAACACTGAAGGTAAGCCCTGGATTCTGATTTTGTTCAACTTTTTTATTCATTGAGTAATCTATTGGTGTTTTGTTAATAGGCCGCCAGTGTTTCTTAGTTTCTGCTTGATGATATCAATCTTAATATGAACAAGAATAGATTAAAAATATCAAGATATAATTGGAGAGCAGCTTCGATGAACATGTTTTCCGGATATCTTTTCAACCTTTGAAAATCAAACATGATATATCCTGTGAAAAGCAATACCCCAAGCCCCGAATAAACCATCTCCATTGTATTCCCCCATGGCATAAAAATTCCCAAAATCCCGGTGATAATCATTCCTATAAGACCAACCGTCAAAAATCCACGCATTCCCATTAGATTGAATTTGGTCGTCCACCCAAAAACCGCTGCGGCTATGAATGTGCAAATTGTGGCAAACAGTGCTTTCATCAAAATCATCACTCCCCCGTAGCTCGCAAGAACAACGCCTATAAGCGGAGCTATTGTCATTCCCGTTATGAATGCAAAAGCGGCAAACATCAGTTTGTTTAGTGGCGAGCGCTGGCTCCAAAGCCTGGATGTGAGAACTATCGCCAGTTCGGCAATTATCAAAACGTACATCAACCCCGGATTTTGCATGAAGTATATGAAGAAGTATTGATAAGTGATATACGTTCCCGCCAATGACATAAAAATGGCTAAGGCAAAGAATGAAATTACTTTCCCGAAGAAAGTCATCGAATAATTTTTGCCAATTGTTTCCACTTGAGGTGTTTGACCTATATTTAACATGGTTTTTTGGTTAAGTTTTTTGATGTGATTTATATAGCGGCAAAACGGAATATATTTTGTTTTGTCTGCTGTGTGCCGATTATAGCTTTTTTGCGACAAAAAGAAAGCAACATCTACTGAAATGGCTGTTTAACTAAGCTTACGCATGCGGGTTTGCGACGGAAGTCTAAAGAAGGCCCCGCTTTTGACTAAGGGCCTTCTGTTGTGTTTTTTTTAGAAGCAATTTTTAATCTTCGATTTTTGTTGTATTTTCGATTTTGTCCAAATCTTTTGTCAGAGACTGCATGTCGGTCTCGGAAATGGTTGCATACTTCAAATTTTCAACTGCGTTCTTTGCCAATGTGAATGCTTCAGCTCGATTGATTGTGTCGTTTGGACGAATTTTGTCTGATCCAGCATCTCCGTGGATTACTCCGTAAGAATAAAGGGTCGCAACGTAACTTTCGTAAGAATTTCCAGCTAAATCACTAAATGGAGTAGCTTCGTTTTGAACCGGCAGTCCAAGAATTTCAACCATCATTCTTGCCATTTCTCCTCTTGTAATCTTGTGATTTGGATCCATGAATGTGACTCCTTTGTTTTCGACAGCCTTGTAATAACCTCTAGACCAGTGGCCGTTTGCAGGACCGAATGAAGCGTCACCATCCACTTGCCCAAGTCCGATGGCTTCATCTAAAACTTTTAACATTTCAGCAAATGTAGTTGTGCCGCTTGCATCAAACACTTGTTTGCCATTGATATTTTTGCCTGAAATATTGAAGTTTTCGTCGTTTGCAGCGTCGTAGTACCAAGTATCGGTTGTCGCATCTTCAAATTTTGTAACTCCGATTTCCACTTCAACTTTTTTGGATGAATTCTTCAATGCTTCCAGTCCGGAAATTACCTCTCCGAGTGTTATTTTTGAGTCACGCAAGTCTTTCAAATCACTTAATAGGACTGTCATTGCATCTCCAAAATAGTTGTAACCAAGTATTTTGTCTTTGTATTCTTTTAATTCCGGAACGGTTTGAACAGCTTGGTCAAATACTTCTTTCAATTCCCCCATGTCGCCCAAATATTCGCTTTTCATTTTCTCCGGGATACGCCCCATTATTTTGAATATTTTTTTTGCCATTACCGGGTCTGTGATTTTTTCCGCAAGGGTTGGGTCAAGACTTAGAAGATAGTTGATGATCTCATTTGCTTCACCATAACCCATATTCTTCGAGACATCTTTGAAGTTTTTATTTACATTTTCATCAAAGCCGTACTCCTTGAAATCAACACTTGGAGGTCCAAAAAGTTGAGAGCCTTGGCTTGTTAATTCTTCAAGTCTCTTTTGGACTTCTTTAACACATTCTGTGCTGCCTTCTTTCTGACATTGGCGTCCTTTTGCAATCAATTCTTTTGCCGTAGAAACCAGCATATCGAACTTCGCCTGAAGTTCTTTTGGCATATTTGGATATTCCATTTCATATGCTTTTTGCATTTCCTTTTCTACCTCATTAAACATTTGGCCAGCCCACATTGTTTCTTGTACGCTTTCAAATTCATTCCAAAAATTATCCATTTCATAAGAGAGATCTTGCATCTCGTAGTTCAGGTCTTCCCATTGTGTTAACTGGTCTGAATAATCTTCACCGTCGCCGTTGAAACCGCCTCCTGACCAGAGTTTGCAATCTGTTTCTTCCATGATGGAGAGCTTTTCATCCTGAATTTCCTGCATTTCCTCCATATTATCGAGCTGTTCTTTTATTTTTTTCTGCATTTCATCCGAAGCAATTTTGCTGGTTTCTTCCAAGTGTTTTTTTGATCTTTCAAAATCTTTTTGCATTCGTTCCTGGTCCTTTTTTGTACGACCAAATTCGTCCCAACATCGTAGGCTATTTAATTCTGTTTGAGCTCCGTTTGGCCCCATGAGCGTTTCTCTAACACTCTGGAGGTCATCCCACGCCATTGTGGTACATGATTCTAATTTCGTTTTTGCCGATTGAACTTGTGAAAGGAGAGTTGTGAGATTTGAAGTATCTTCCCCGTTTTTTGTTGCGCGTTTAATAAACTGATTAAGTTCATTTTCCATTCTTTTTGCGTCTCTAATATCGTTTTTGCAATCTTTGTCCGATGGGTTACCGCCGCCTTCGGTGCCTTGACCGAAGCCACCACTGCCTCCACTTTCGCCATTTGGGCCGAAGTTGCCGCCGCCACTATTTTCCCCGTTGTATGGGCCGAAGTTGCCGCCGCTCCCACCGCCGGAATTTGTGTCATTTTTGTAATATTCACCATTCCAATCGCTGGGATTTGATGTGTCATCCCCATAATATCCGCCATTCCCGTCGCCATATGGATACGGTTGTGTAGTTGTAGACTTTGGATCCATTGGTTTGTATTCCTTGTAATATTCATTTGTCGGAGTCGTTGTTGATGGAACTGTTCCAGGCGCGTAGTATTGCCCGCCACTTGATGATGATCCTGTATTAGTATTAGGGACGTACTTTGGTGCGTAATATTGATTACCGCCCGAACTACCTCCGCTTGTAGAGGTATCCGTGCCAGGCACATAAGTATTATCTGATACCAAGACACTCGATAGGCCGCCTTTCAATTGATTACTTTGCACTGCGGGCGCTATCACTGCGAGACTGACTAAAAACGCTATTGCTAAAAGCAAATGCGGTTTTTTGGGTAGGTGTTTGTTTCATACCCTTTTACATTTTTTCATGGATGGATGGTTAAGATTTGTTTTTATTTTTATTACTTTTGTTACTTTACATGGTTTATTATACTATATTTTTGATGCTTTGTAAAGTTTCTATAACTCCTTAGGATGGTTTTTTGAGCTTTTTTTACTTATAAAGGATCTATGCAAAATTTATTAAGCTGGGTTGAAATTTCAAGAGGCAGTCTTCAAGCCAATATCAAACAGTTTAAGGGCAAAATTGCTGGAGATGATGGGAATACAACCGGTGGGAGCAAGTCATGTATTCTCTGCCCCTGCGTTAAGGCAAATGCTTACGGACACGGCTTGGTTGCAACATCAAAGATTTTTCTTGAGGCCGGAGCTTCTTGGCTTTCTGTAAATGCTTTGTATGAAGCAGTGACTCTACGTGAAGCAGGAGTGACCGCTCCCATTTATGTTATGGGGTACACCTTGACGGAAGATTTAAAAAAGGCTTGGGAGTTAGATTTAAGGCTTGTTGTATATGAAAAATCGACCATTTCAAAACTCGGAGAAATTTCGAAAGAATTTGATCGTCCTATTAATCTTCATATAAAGGTTGAAACCGGAAACAATAGACAGGGAGTCCATTTGGAAGATTTGGTTGAATTTGCGAAGTATATAAAAAGTTTTGAAAGGTTGAATATAGAAGGACTTGCCACGCATTTCGCCAATATCGAAGATACCACAGACCATAGCTATGCATTCGCGCAGGTTGAAAAATTCAGGAGAGCAAAGGAGGTCTTGGGAAACGCAGGGATACCTATTCCGATGATGCATTGCGCAAATTCCGCTGCGACAATTCTTTACCCGGAATTACATTTTGATATGGTTAGGGTTGGGATATCGGCGTACGGCATGTGGCCGTCCACCGAAACTTTTGTGAGTTATAAAAACAGCCATTTAGGTGGATTTGATTTGAAGCCTGCGTTTAGCTTCAAGTCGGTTGTCGGGCAAGTGAAATCCGTGGGCAAAAATGAATATATCGGGTATGGCTGTACTTGCAGACTCTCAAGGGATACCAAAATGGCTGTTGTTCCGGTTGGATATTATGACGGGTATGATCGACGTCTTTCGAATAACGCTCATGTTTTAATTCATGGTCAAAGAGCGAAAATTCTCGGGCGTGTTTGTATGAATATGATTATGGCTGATATAACTGATATTCCCGGAGTTAATGTGGAAGATGAGGTTGTACTGATTGGGTCGCAAGAATATGACGGAACAAAGGATACCATTTCCGCCGAACAGGTTGCAGAGTGGGCTACGACAATAAATTACGAGGTTGTTACTAGGATCAATGAAAGGATTCCGAGGGTTGTGGTTGATTAGATTCGGCTTTGATTTATTGATTGATGATTTTAAATTTAAATTTGTGTCGATGATTAATAATGTTCAAATTTTGGAAAATGGCGAGGATTTGGTTTATATCCCAAAGGATTTTTTGTGCGAGCCTATGTATTTCAACCAGGGATTGACTACTGATTCGTCCATGAAACTTCGTGAGCAAGTTATTGAGAAATTACTTCAAGCAAAAAAGAAGTTGCCAAAGGGGTGGAATTTCAAAATTTGGGATGGCTATCGTCCGCTTTCTGTTCAAAAAAAATTATATAGCGGATTGACTAGGCTTCGCCGAAAAGAACATCCTGAATGGGATAGTACTAAATTGAAAGTGGAAGTTGAAAAGTTTGTTGCGTACCCGAGTTATGACCGTTTGTGCCCGTCACCACATAATACCGGCGGAGCGGTTGACCTTACTATTGTTAACGATCAAGGAGAAGAGCTCCAAATGGGAACACTGTTCGATGAATTTAATGAAAAATCTTATAAAGATTATTTTGAGATGCGTGAAAATTATGCGATGGAAGATTTAAGGATGACAGAAGAGTTCCAAAAAAATCGTGATATTTTGGATGGTATTTTGCGTGAAGCCGGGTTTGCTCCGTATAAATGGGAGTGGTGGCATTTTTCTTTTGGGGATATTGACTGGGCGGAATATTACGGGAAAGACGTTGCGATTTACGGATCAAAAGAGTTATAATTCCCGCCGATTTAACTGTTATTTATGGCTAAAATCAAAGTTGGTGTAATCTTTGGCGGAAGGAGCGGCGAGCACGAGGTTTCACTTGTTTCCGCTTCGAGTGTGATCAAAGAAATTTCGAAAGGCAAATACGATGTTAAAGAAATTGGAATTTCCAAAGATGGGAAGTGGTACGCTTCGTCATACAGTGGAAATAGAGTTGATAATGTTGGTCTGATTGAGAAATTTAAATCAGGTGAGGTTGCCGGATTGAAATCGGTGAGTTTCGAAGAAGCTTTGAGCGGCTGTGATATTGTTTTCCCTGTACTTCACGGGCCTTTTGGTGAGGACGGAACAATTCAGGGATTGTTTGAAATGATGCACATCCCTTATGTCGGAGCTGGAGTCCTTTCTTCGAGCGTTTGCATGGACAAAATTACCGCGAAGACCATTTTGCAGGCCAATGGGGTTCCTGTCGTGCCATATTTGTTTTTTACGAGAGATGAATTCAAAGTTAATGAGAAAATGATTTTGAATGAAATTGAAAAAGAAATAGGGTTTCCATGCTTTGTAAAGCCTTCGAATTTGGGATCTTCTGTCGGAATTTCCAAAGTTGTGGCGATGGATGGACGTCCGGATTCTAATGCCGGAAAGAGCTCTAAATTGTCGCTACGGGATGCCATTTTGTTTGCCGCAAAATTTGACAGCAGGATTTTGATTGAAAAAGGCATAAATGCCAGAGAAATCGAGTGTGCGGTAATGGGAAATGATAAGCCGGAAGCGGCTACGCTTGGAGAAATTTTGGTAGGCGGGGAATTTTACGATTATTATGATAAATATGTTGATGGCAAATCGAGCACTCAAGTTCCAATCCCGGATTTGGATGAAAATAAGCAAAATGAAATCAAGGAATGTTGTTTAAAAGCTTATAAACTTTTGGATTGCAGCGGGATATCAAGAGTTGATTGTTTTTTGGATAAAGATTCCAGGGAAATTTACTTGAATGAAATAAATACGATGCCTGGATTCACTTCAATAAGTATGTATCCGAAGATGTGGCAGGCCTCAGGGGTTTCCTATCCAGAGCTTATTGATAAATTGATCCAATTTGGATTCGAAAAATTTAAGGAAAAAGAAAAAAATCAAGTTAGCTTTGACAGCGGGAGCAATTGGTTCGCAAATTCTTGACGATGAAAACTTCAGTGCGTATATTTAGTTGGCTTTTTAATTGTGTTTATGTTTTTCTTTCGCAGAAAAAAAAATGAAGACGCTATAAACGGAAACTTCATAGCGCTTGATATTGGAACAGATGAAGTGAAAGCCCTACTTGTCATAAACGAGGTGAAAAAAGGACGAATTTTGGGCGTAGGCAAAAAAAGACAGAAGCTTGGCGACATGCAAAGCGGCGCCGTAACCGACATTGCTTCGGTTGTCACGAATTGTCATAGCGCGATCCGCGATGCCGAAAGAATGGCCGGCACGAAAGCAAGCCAAGTTATCATTGGGATCGGAGGGGAACTTGTGAAGGGAGCTACAACTACTGTTTCATATATACGACGCGATCCGACTTCTAAGATCGATTTGGCCGAGCTCAAAAATATAGTTCATAAAATTCAATGGAAGGCTTTTGAGCAGGTCCGAAGCCAATTATCTTATGAGACCGGCTATAATGAAATTGATGTAAAACTTATTAATGCTGCGATTGTTGACGTCAGAATCGACGGGTACAAAGTCACAAATCCAATTGGATTCCAAGGGAAGGAAGTCAGTGTCAGTATTTTCAACGCTTTTGCTCCTTTGGTTCATTATGGTGCTTTGCAGACAATCGCCGCCGAAATGGACAAAGAACTTTTGGCGATCACAGCCGAGCCTTACTCAATAACTCGCGCCCTTGAAAATGACGACGCGAAGTTCGGAGCGATTTTTATTGATGTTGGCGGCGGGACGACCGATATTGCGGTGGTCAGAGACGGTATGCTTGAAGGCATGAAAATGTTTACGCTTGGCGGTAGAACTTTTACAAAGAGACTTGCTCAAAGTTTGAATATTTCTTTCAACGAAGCCGAGGAGATCAAAGTCGCTTATTCAACTGATAAACTGGAAAAACAATCTCATAGAATCGTGCGTGAAGCAATGAGTAGCGATGCCGATGTTTGGCTTTCTGGCGTTGCTTTGACGCTGAGTGAATTTGAAAATATTGACGTATTCCCGTCGAAGATTTTGCTTTGCGGAGGAGGATCAAGGCTTCCCGAAATTCGTGAAGCTCTTGAGTCCAGAGATTGGGTGAAGACTCTTCCTTTCGCAAAAAAACCGCAAATTGCATTTGTTAACGCCAAGTATATTTCCAGTCTTGTCGATGAAACAAAGAGGCTGGATCAACCGGAAGATGTCACTCCGATGGCTTTGGCGCATTTGGGGCTTGAATTCACTAAAGAGGAGCAGGTTTTATCAAAGGTTCTTAAAAAAGTAGTAAGGCTAATGCAAATTTAGTTTTTGCACATGCTTAATATCCGCAAAAAATTAGAAGAGCTTCATAAAAAAATTAAGTCTTATAGCAAGAAAGGAAATAAGTCGGGGTTTATCAGTATATCCAAGGATGAGACGGACGCTGCTGGAAGTGTTGGCGGAAGCGCCAGTGCGAGTTTTGGGGGAAGTACTGGTGTAAATTCCGAGGGCTCAATTAAAAATCTTTTTGAAAGCAGACAAATTTCAAACCAAAATGTTCCGGTTCCCGTTAAGAGCATTCAGGAAACAGCAAAGCGACAGATAAGTGAGGAGTACGATTTAAAGGATGATACCACTTCAAAGGGGGAGATCATTTCTGCGAAGAAAGTTGTTTACATTGAGATCGATGACGAGGTCACAAGTGTTTACGATAAAATTAAAAATCTAAAAATCAAACATGTTTATCTTGTTGCTCCGCAAAGGGCCGTATTGTTTCAAAGTATCGTTAATTTAAAAATTTTAAAGAGGAAAACCGATGAGACAGGCCAAATTCTGTACTTGATTACCAATGATAAAAACGGAATATATCTCGCGGAACAAGTTGGTATTCCGGTTTACGATAAAGTCTCTACAGAGGGAAAGCCCGTTCTGTTTTCATCCGAAGAGGAAGAAGAGAAACTTCGAATTACTCCTCTAAAAGCGACCGTTAATGCCGTAATTGACGATGCTCCGACAAGACGCACTGAACGCAAACTTTCAATATCGGAGATTTTGAGTGAAGGGAAAATTAAGAAAAAGTTTTTGGGAATTAGTAAATTAGGTGATCCCGAAACTCATTTCAAGGCACCGCCGACCTTGAAAGATGATTTAAGAAAACAAAAGAAAGAAGAAAAAATTCAGAAGCGTAAATTTGTTTTGGTCGCACCGAACAAGCAAGTTTTGATCGGATTTGTCGTATTCAGTATGTTGATTTTGCTAGTGATATTCTATATTGCACTTCCGGGAGCAACCTTGTATTTGACTCCTGCCGCCAGTGTTCTTGAGAAATCAGTAAATGTTGTGCTTGCCGACAGTGAAAAAAATAAGATTGAGATCGAGTCCGGAGCTCCTCACACGATAGCAAGCCATAGGCTTGTCGCTAAAGTGGAAAGATCTATTACGTTTTTTCCGACCGGCAAAAAAATATCTCCAAATGCCTCTAATGCAAGCGGTAAAGTCACTGTCGTAAATAACGCGAATTATGATTGGCCTCTTGTCGCACAGACCAGATTCCAGACAAATGAGGGGTTGGTATTCAGGATTACCAGCCCCGTGACCGTTCCTGCTTCAACTTCGAAAGGCCCGGGGAAATTGGAAGTTTACGTGGTCGCCGATCCGAAAGACGCGTACGGGCAGATTATCGGGGAGAGGGGGAATATAGGGCCTGCCAAGTTTTTCTTGCCCGGATTAAAGGAATCAAATCGGAGTGTCTTATTAGCTGAAAGTTACAGTAACATGACCGGCGGAGTTACGGCTTATTCCAGCTACGTTGCGAAAGAAGATATTGAAGCCGCTAAGTCAAAATTATCGGAAACTTTATTCAAAGCAGTTGAGGAAGAGCTCGGTAAAGAAGTCGTAAAGAAAAATGATCTTGCTGATGCCGATTATATTTTACTTGTTGGTGAAAAAGCTGTTACTACATCGGTGGTTACCGTAAATCCTACCGATGGGCTCGAGGGGAAAGATCTTGAACAGTTCCAAGTTTCCGGATCATTGACCGCTTTTGGCTACTGCTACAGCAAATCCGAGATGATTAATTTATTGACCCAAGAGCTTTTATTGAAAAAAAGTCCCCAAAAGAAGCTTGTTAAAATTAACGAAAATACAGTCACTTATAGAATTTTCGAAGAAGATTCCGCAGCATCCAAAATAAAAGTTACAGCTAATATCAAAGGTATTGAAGAGTTTGACATCGATCCTTCGAAAGAAAACGGTGCACGACTTATAACTAAAATTAAAGAGCATATTTTAGGTAAAAGCATAGAAGAGGCTAAAAATTACATTCAAAATCTTCCTGATATTAATAATGTTGAGATTGAAAGTTGGCCGGCCTGGTCACCTACTATTCCCACTGTCCCTGATAATATTAAAGTTGAGATTAGGGATGCGGTTTCCGCTGATTAACCAAATTATTTTGTGTTTTCTGTAAAGATTTGTAGTATAATCACCTTTAGAAATTTTCATAACTTCCTATTCCTATGAAAAACAATGATAACGTTTCATATTTTAAAAAGGCTTTGGTTTCCAGCTTTCTTGCTATTTTTACCGGTGTTTTTATTTTTGGTTTAAGCAGTGTTTTTGGCGCTACGTTCCCGCCGTCTGAGGTACCTCCTGGTGGTTTAACGAGTCCGACGTTTAGCGGGTTGACGGTGAAAGATGCCAGTGGAAACACGTCCGAATTTAACGTTAATGGTATTACGTTCTCAGATAACGAAGGTTTGTTCTATGATCCTACGTCTCCTGAAAAATATATTTGGGTTCCTGGTATATTTGGGATGAATATTCATGCCGATGATAATTTAACGACAAGTGGGTTTGTTGTATTCAGTGGCGGCGGCGGTGATAAGTTTATCGTTGATCCTAATCCAGGAGGAGATGTAAAAATAGGGAATACGTCTTCTCTTGTTAATGTCCTTTGGAAATTGAATGTTTCCGATATGGCTACCATTGGGAAGAAGTTGACTGTTACTACCGGGGGAATAGAGGCTACAAACGGTGGCGTAACTATAAAGAATTCCGGAGGTTTAAATGTGAGCGGGAATATTTCAAATGGAACCAGTGCTGATGCTAATCCTGTTGTGATAGATGATAAGTTAACTGTAAGTAAGGATTTACAAGTCACTGGGAGTGGTAGTAGCGGTATAAAGACCAACAATATAGATGTTCCGGACTCAGGTGGATTTTTGACTTTGAATGGTAGTGGAGCCGGACTGGCATCTCAGGTTAAAGTTATGTCTGATTTAATATTGAGTGGTGTACTTAAGGGGTCAACAGGGACTTTGAAGACTAATTCTATAGATATTACTTTAGGAGGGTTGACAAGTTCATCTGCAAGTGGCCTTTTATTGAGCGGGACAAACGGTGTCAAGATTACTACTCCGTTAAGTGTAACTGGTGCTGGAACCGCTACTTTTTCATCTCCTGTATCTTTTAATACCATAAAAGTTGGCCCAAATCCTGGTGTCTCTACCACCATCGATTCGAACGGCAATATTGATACTGTTGGGAATTTGACTGTCGATGGTCACATTTATAATCTTCCTGGAAGCAGGATTTTGGATACGGTAAAATTCAGTAGTGCTGCAACTTCTATTGGCACTGGTGGCGGCGCTGTTGATGCGGTTTGTAGTGCTGGCTATTTCCCAATATCTTGTGAATATAAAACTTCTGGAGGCTGGGGGTTTGCTGCTACCGATGTCTATACAACTACAACTGATTCGGTAGTGGGTACGGGGAAATGCACGGTCGCAGGGAAAAACAGAGACGCTGCCGGAACCATTCTTTTAACTGTCACTGCCAAGTGTATTTATCGTTTGTAGAGGTTATTTGACTAAGAGGTCTTCGCAAACCTGAGCGTCTGTTTCGTTGGATATTTTGGCACAAAGAGTTTTGTCTTTGGTATCTAATGCTTTTTTTCTGTATACTCCGTCCTCGCATAAACTTTCCCACATTTTATCTTCAAATTCTTTGCATTTTCCGATATCACCTTCTTTGATAATTTTTCCTAGTAAAAGATTCCTTTCTTGTGTCTCTGCCTGATCTTTATCAATTTTAATTCTGTTTTCTATTTTTGCTGAGCAAATTTCTTTCAGTTCACTTATGGTAAGTTGCTCACAATCCGACAAATTTTCCGACTTTTCAACCAATTCGGCTAACAATTTTTTATCCTGAATCATTGTCACACAGTCTGTTTTAAAATCTTTATCTTTTATTGAATTACAAAGTTTGGAATCCAGGATTGAGACTGCATTCTGGTAGACCTCCTGGTCCATCGAAACTGCTTGGAATTCTTTATTTGATAGCGGAGTTGTTGTTTTGGATTCGTCTTTAAATAAGCTGCATCCACTTACGACAAAGACAAATAATATGGATATCAATCCGAAAGTTGTGAACTTTTTCATATTCCTTTTGTTATGGATGAGGTAATTTTAGCTATTTTTAGTGCGGATCTTAGTGCTGATGCCTACTTATCATGGCTACAGTCCCAAATTCTTCCTGATTTCGTCAGCCTTTTGCTGGTCCTGTTGTTTCCTCTGGGTTTGCTCGGTTTCTTGTTCAAGCTCCATCCATTCGTGATAATGCTGTTCGGCCAACTTTTCCAATTGGGGGACATGTTTCTTTGAAAGCGCAGCGAATTTCTGTTTTTCTTCTTCAAAAATTCTAATTAATTCGTCGATCTGCTCTTGTTTGAGCTTTGGAACCGATTCAACGATCTTTTTCTTCTCGTCTTTTGAGAGAGAAATTGAGCCCGCTAGTAACCTGACGAATTTTTCTTCATCAAATTTTAGGCCATGAGGCGGACATTTTACTTTCAATTGTTTTGGGAATTTAGTTCCAAGCTGAAAATTTGCCGGAGTCATATCTTCAGGCTCCCCTGCGCCCGGCCCTGTTCCTGGCATAGGCGGGTATCCTCCTCCTGGCGGCGGCGGATACATCCCGGGTTGGCCGTATGGTGAAGGTGGATATGGTGGATAGTAGCCTCCTTGTGGTGGGTAGCCTCCTCCTTGCGGTGGATAATAACCTTGAGGTGGATAGCCTCCTCCTTGTGGTGGATAATAGCCGCCTTGTGGGGGGTATGCCGGAGGTGGCGGTGGAACTGGTAATCCTCCTACGGGGCCTCCTTGTGGTGGCATCGGAGAGCCTCCTACCGGCCCCGCTCCTTGCGGAGGAGGTGGCGGTGGAACTGGCCCACCTGTTTGTTGTTGAGCTCCCGGAGTTCCTCCTTGAGGCATACCTTTTGATGCATCTGTTTTTTTTGCTTTATCGTCTCCCGTGTTTTGTTTTTTTGGATCTTGTGTCTGATCTGTCATATGGAAATGATTATTGATTTCTGGAATGTTATTTTAAATGATTTCCGTTTTTTTTACAATGAAATCTGGACTTTTTGTGTGTTCATGTTAAAATCCTGCACGTTTTGGTAGGTTTCGGACGGTATCGCTTCGCGATACTCGTCCTCCGCTCGGATCATTCGAGAAAGCAAGCTTTCTCTCACGATCCTTGCTACGGACGGTTAGCGCGTTGCTGACGTCCTCGTATCGAAGCCTTGAGCAAATTCATTTGCTCCGGCTTCTCACTCGGACGGTTAGCTCAGTTGGTAGAGCACATCGTTGACGTCGATGGGGTCAGTGGTTCGAACCCACTACCGTCCACCATCGTATAGAAACAAGTCTCTAAACATCTCGTTTAGCTCTATTTCAAGCACTTTTCCCTTGCTTACAACTATGTTTAGCACCATTATTTCCGCTATTTCCAACTTACTGTTGCCATTCATCGATTTATAGCTTGTAGATAAGGTTTTTATTGTGTTTAGAAAGTTTTCGAATGATGGTACTAAATCCTTTCTTTCCTCTGCTAATTTTTTAATATTTCTTGTGTAACCTTCTATCTCTCTGTTTAAATCAGCCTTTTTCTGCATGTACCGACTTTTTTCGCTCTCATCGTAACTCTTTCCGTTAATTAAATAGTTTTCTTCAATATCGTTAAATTCGTTCTGTGTTTGCGTTAACATGCCTTTAATCCTTCTTTCCTCTTCTTCTTTGTCTTTGTACTCTGTTTCGCTATATTCGCGAGCTAATTTTATGCTTTTCTTAAAATTATCTTCTGTAAATGCAGGATTTATATTTTTAAATATCTCGTCTAATGCATCTACTATTTTTTGGGCTCTGATCCCTTTTAGATTCTTTCTTTCCTCTAGCGGTATTTTTTTCTTGTGTCTACTATCGACTATGTACAATAAGTAAGCTGTTTTAGTCCTATTTATTATTATTTGAGGTTTGTATTCCAAAAATTGATATTTTGCGTCAGTCACCTTTCCTACTAAATAATGATCTCTTCTGTGTGATACAACGTTTCCCCTCCCCATTCTTTGTATTTTCCAGTATTCTTCTTCGGTTATCATTGGTGTAAAGTTGTATTTGTCTGGCAAATATACAGGGATGTCATTCATTATTTGTGTGCCAGTGTAAAATCTATCTTTAAATACTTTGCTCAACTTCTGTGGACTCATACGTTGTCTGCTTCTTTGTTTATTCGGATTTTTAATATCTCGATAGTACCCATTGCGATTCAACCACTCACATATTTCTGTTTCCGCTACGCCTTTTAACTTCATCTGGAATGCTTCTCGTATCAATTCCCAGAATTTACCTTTTACATACCTTCCGTCTTTATCTATGTCATAACCGTGTTTTGTTCTACCTATGGCAAAACCTTTCGCATGTAATCCTTCATTCCCTCTTTTTACGTCATCACTGAGCTTATCGGAGTACTGTTTAGATAAAACAAACGCTAATCCTAATAGCATTTTCCCATTTGCATCACGACTAAATTGCTGGGTACAAAATCGTAAGTCTTTAATTGTTCCTTCGTCTACTAATTCTATTATCTGACCACCCTCTCCCATGTTTCTCGCTAATCTATCAGGATGCCATGCTATTATTCCGTCAATTCTGCCAGTTTTTACCTCCTCCATTAATTCATTAAATTTTGGTCTTAAACCAAATTTTTTGGCAGATTTTTTCTCCTCTATAACCTTTACGAAGTTAAGTCCTTCTTTCTTAGCCAAATTTTCACAATGAGATCTTTGCTCTTCGATAGACGTTTCCTGTTTGCCTTTCTCGTCGGTTGACTTACGGCAATAAATGACATATTTGTTGGCTTTTTCCTGATACAAAATCATGTATTTGCTTTGGTAATGTCTGGTTGGTTGAAATTTTACTAATTTTCCTGTACTTTTGAAAGGTCTTAATCCTTTTTTATGGTGACAAAACCCCAAGATTCGAACAGTGACGGGAAAGCACTTGAAGCTAAAATTGAGGAAATTATGGAGCCTTTTGAGTCGAGAGGGATTGTTAAAAAACGCAATTATAATGGTAGAAAGATTTGGGGAACTTCCGTTAGTTATGTTAAATTGATGCAAGCTATTGTGAAAGGGATTGAAAAGAATGGAGAAGATCCTAATACTCTGATTATAAATGGACAAAAGGTGCTACTTGCCATATTGCCGTTTATAATGTTTTACAAGTCGTACGATGAGTCCGATGAGGATAGAAATCTTGATGCTTATTTAATCGAGCTTTCTTCTGAGTAAGATTTTAGTACTTCTGACAAGTTTTTTTGTGCTGTTTTAATGTGAGACCTATCTTCCCTGTTTTTCACCGTCGTCCGTAGATTTACGGCAGTAGATGACGTAGTCGGAAGCTTTTTGTTCTTGTATGCTTTTTGAATACATTAGTTAGTCTTAAGGCATCCCAAAAAATTCTTACCTAAAAACGTCGTAATACTATTCTCTGATTGATCTGTTAAAATAGTTCCGTCTCTGAATTTACTTCCGATAATTCCGCCCAAAATCACTCTCCAGTCTATATCACTCCCTGTTATTTCTTTACTTATAGAGGGGGCGACAGCCTTAATGTCCTGATGCTTCCTATCTCCCTTAAAAGTTAATCCTTCGATTGTTTTATCGTATTTATTGAGGAATTCATTGCTTAAAATACAGTTTTCGATTTCGCGACATTCTGTTTTAAATCTTTTTACAAATTTTCTATCGTCTATTTCAGATTCTCCATCGTCTTTATCTCTTATTGATATTATAAATGGACTTCCCGGAATCCCGTCGCATGTGGCAGTTAATATCCTCTCTATCGCCGTTTCAATTTTTATCATTTCAGATTTGCCATGACACTTTTGTACATACAGATTCATATTCTCATTGGAACAACTTGCCGCTTTTCTCCATACCGTCTCGTCGTCATATCCCTCAACTAGGAGTATTTTATTGTTCATCAAGATCTGCGTGATTAGATGCCCTCCTATAATCGGGGCTATTTCCCCAACCATTTCATTTTTTGACTGTGCTTTTAATGTATCTTTTTCATCTGACATCCAGACAATTCCGCTTTTTTTACTTTCCATATTTGTAACAAATACGGAGCTGTGAGTTCCTATGAAGACCTGGACACTGAACTCTTCTACAAGCTTGTATATAAATTCTAAAAATCTTATTTGCAGATCCGGATGAATATGCACATCTGGTTCATCTATGACTAGAACTTTGTGAATATACCCGTATTCATATTGCCAATTCACACTTATTAGGCATTCCAACCCTATCGTGAACATTTCAATTTCTCCACTACTAAGTTTATCGAACTCTACTGATTCTTTCTCATCCTTTGTTGTAACAATTTTGAAATATCCTTTTGGGGATTTTAGTTTATATTTTTGTGGCAAAAGAGTTCCTAAAAGATTAATAATAGTTTCTCTTTTTATGTATGGTCTCTCGCTTGACGAATTGTCGTGAATTGACAATAGTGCCATCAGCTTGTCGTATCTTGAAGCAACTTCGCTTCTAAAATTGTTTGATTTACTCCCTTGTCTTGTCTTTGCAGTGTATCCTGGATCAGTCGAGAGCTGTGAGAGTATCCCCCCATCAATATTAAAATTTCCCCCTCTCTCAGCTGAAATTTTATCTACTTTAATTTGAATGGTGTTCTCTATTTTTTGATCTAATAAAATATCTCCTCCCCCTTCTATGTTCACCCCCTTATCTCTTAGTTTACTAGCAATATTGTTAAGTAAAGTTGTTTTCCCACAACCATTTCTCCCGAGTATTAATGTTAGAGGTTTTAGTTTTTCAAGATTCCAATTATTCCCTCCGAGATAATCGGGTCTTTCAATATTCCTTATTTCTTTTATGTATATCTTTGACATTTTGTACTGTTAGTCCTCTTTGTCCGGATTATCCATGTCAAATTATTTATTGTCAAAGTAATCGAAATCAATTAGTCTTTGTGTATCACCCAGCCACAAATAAGTTTTCCAAGGAGAAAACGTCCATCTTATACACCGAACTGGTGTAGAGGTGGGCGTCAAGCCAGTTCGGCTACTCCTTGGAGTAAGTGGATTGGGTGATCTTGACGCCCTCTTTTGCAATTAATAAATTTTAACCTAATAACCATGAATGAAACCAAAAAAGCTTCCTATTTCAGAATTTTTATAGGGAGTTTAGTTATTGCTTATCTTTTTAGTGTACATGTTGGCTTTATTATTCCTGATTCGGTTGCGAATATAGTTGTTTTCGTAGTTGCTTTGATTCTTTTTGTCTATTTAGCTATGAAAGATCCGCTTTTAAGAAGAGTTAAACATCTTCAATATAAAACACTATCAGTTTTGAGTTTTTTACTGCCTGTTTCTGCTGTTATATTTTCAGTTGTTTTTACTGATAAAGCCATTGGACAGGCTGGGAGCGATGCTGAACAAGCTGGAGCAGCTATTGGCAGTGCTTTGGGGAGTGGAATTGTTATTTTTATTGCTTTTGTTGTCGGTTTGTCATTAGGAATAGTGTTTTATTTGATAGGCAGAAGAAATAAATAGATTATTTTTAACTTTAAAATTATGTTAAAACTTGATTCTTTTAAGACGAATAGAGGATTGATCATTATCCTGATAGTTGGATTGATAGTCGGGTTCGTAGCTGGCATGGAATATAAAGCGTATCAAGTTAGAAATGCTGTTTATGACAGTCTCGGTAATCTTTCTAATTCTCTCTCTCAAACAAGCGAAACTGCAGTCGAAGAAGAGCCTGTTGTGGTCAATAAATCTATTGGACAGGATATCGAATTGGCTACTATTAAGTTCAGGGTTAATGACGTAAAAGAACAGCAGATAGTAAGTAGCAAGTACGGTTCTCCGGAGGTGGCTTCGAAAGACGCTAAGTTTGTTGTGATTGACGTGGATGTTATAAATATCACTTCAGAGCCTTTTTATTTTCAAGCTGACGGTTTTGTTGTCGTTGATAATCTGGACAGGATTTTTAATCCATATGGGCATACAATTGGCAATATTGATAATTATCTTGAAATGAGGGAATTATCCCCTAGCATTATGGAAAATGGCAAGGTCGTATTTGAAATCCCGAGTGATGCTGTCAGTTATACTTTGAACATTGGTAAGGCAGGAACTAATGAGTTGTATGTAGTTACCTTGAAATAAATATCTATGTTTAGCGTTTACATGCATAACTGTGTCATAAACATAGATCGTTATGTTTACTTAGAGAGGAACTCATCCATATCCCTATGATTTTTGGAGGCTGGAGCGTAGTTTGAAAAGCCGCATAGTTTTATAAGTTGTTCGTCTAATTTCATTATGTATTTTAATATTCCAAAATATTGATTTAGATTTTTTTCTTCTTCTAGCTTCGAGATTAATGTGCTTTTGAGTCTTTTTAAGCTTTCCGTCATGGCTATGTATTCTCTTGGCTTTGAGATCTCGTCATACGTAGCCAAAAGCTCTTCTGTGGCTTGTTTTATGTATTTTCTGGCTGTACGCCAGTTTTTTATGTCCGGAACCTTGGAAATCACTATGGAAGGTGATGTCATGCCTTTTGAGACCAATTCTCTGACTTTCGTGTAATTGCTTATTCGGGAATCCCCCATGATTATGTATTTATATACAAAATAAATTCACGATTTTCCTACTGTAATTATAACAAAATTTTATTTAAACGTCTTTAAAACTAAATTTACTTCTGTTAGAGTGACTCTGTGGTGGCATGTGTTTTATGTTTTTTTGTTGTTTTTTTTAAATTTTCTAGGAGTAACTTGATGTCATCTTTAAACTCAAGATTATATTCTTCGTTAATTATCTGAAGAAACAGTAAAAAATATTCCGTTGTTGACGAAAGAACTTGTTTCACTAATTTTTGACTCATTCCTATCTCAAGTGTAATGTTTTTTTTATTTGGTGTTACTCCTAGTATGTAAGCTAATGCGTTGCTTGTTGTTGGATGTGTATACAATGAAGCATATCTGTAAAGCATGTCGTATTCTTCCTTCATCCCTATTTTATCACAAATACTTGCTAGGTTTTTCCCGCTCCAACTGTTCATTATTTGTTTTTTTCCTTTCTTGTCCTGATATTCAAAATTGTGTTTCACCTTTCTCCATTCGCATTCAAGCTGGGTCATTTGTTTTGTTATTTTTTGTTTGTTTACAGGAATTGTTTCTAAATCTAATAGGGATCTGCACATTCGTTTTTTTTCATACAATTCGTACAAGAGAAATTTTTGAACTTCTTTTTTATTTTCGTGCATGTATTTGAAATTTGCGAATGATTCAAAAACCGTTCTGAGTAGAACTAGAGCATCTTTTCCAAAGCCTTTTTTGCATAACAAGTGTATTGCCTCTGTTGTAGTGCCTATTTTCGCTACGAAGAATATCAATATCTTACTGAAGTCATTGCTTTCGTCATATGCCACCTTTTGTTTTCTGTGTATTTTGCCGAGTAGCCTTTTTGTTTTTTTAAATATTTTAAAAAGTTTTCTGTATTTAAGGAATATTATGAGTTGCACACTTATTCTTTTAATTTTATTCATTTAATCCGTGGTCAAGCATGCATGATCTGTAATTTAGGTCGAAGCCCATTGTCTTAGTTGCTATGTCATAGCAGTCCTTCCTGATTTGCTCTGGACGATATGAATACCAATAAAATGAGAAGGCTAAGATCAGTATCACTAAAACAGTTAGTCCGATTAGATAAGTTTTGAACATGAAGAATTGTGTAAAATTATGAAACATTATTGTTTTTCTAAGATTTATTTTATAGCAAAGTTCTAAGAAAATCTAATACTGCGTTATGTTTTACCCCTGTTTGACGGATAGGAAATTATTTATACTAGATACTGTGTTTAGAATCCTGCCTAGAGAATTGTTAATTTAATAAGAAGTTAACTGCGTTTGAAGGTATTTCCTATCTGTTATCATTGTTTTTAAACTACTTATTATTTTAGTTAAAACTTAACTGCATCTAAAGATCTTCTCTCTCTGTTTATGGCGTTTCTGAGTCTGTCACAAGCATTGTTAATGATTTCTATCGAATCTTCTTTATCTCGAATAAACCTGATGAAGTGTTTAGCGGTTTCATCATATCGCCCACCATAAGCCTTTCTGAACTTAAATCTGAAAATTAGTGTTCTAGAACATTGAATCCTTCCATTATCGCATCGCACAAGAAGTCTTCAAGCAAGCTTATGTCTCCTTGAGTTTGAGCTTTGTTCAGGAATGTATAATAAAGCTGTTTTTTCTCTTGTCTGATTATGGCCGGAGGCAAGTTCTCTCTTATCAACATCGCACTTATTATGAGTCTGCCAATTCTTCCATTTCCGTCTCCAAACGGATGAATTTTTTCAAAATTGCTGTGAATTTCCGCTATTTGCTTAATTTTGTCTTTCGGCGATTCATTTATAGATTTCTCTAATTCCGGCATTAAGCTTGGCACTTTTACATAATTCGAAGTAGGGACATTCGAACCTACTATTCTCACCCCGTGTCTTCTGTAAAATCCCGCATCATCCCTAATCCCGTTCATTAAAATACTATGCAATTTCAATATTAAATCCTCATTTATTTTATTTTTAGCCGACGATAGATATTGCAATAAATACTGTAAAGCAGCTTGGTGATTTTTGACCTCCATTTGCTCAATCAAAGTTTTATTTGGCAGAACTTTGTTTTGGAATAATATGGCTCCAGTTTCATTTTCGTTGAGAGTACTTCCTTCTATAGAATTAGTGTTGAATGTGAGTAAAAGGGTAAATTCATCTAAAATGTCTCGCCGACTAAGAATAATATTTAGAATATTTTTATATTTTTTACTTTTCGAGATAATCAGTTGCTTTTTTGCCTGTAAAGCATCATCGGGAATGATTTTTTGCCCTGTATATTCTTTGTAAAGTTCATCAATTAAAATTTGTGCTTTTTGATGAGGGGTCGATTTTGCGTTTATCCAGCTATTCAAGGTTGCAAAAGATACATTAAATTTTTGAGCAAGGCGCTCCTGCGTGAGTTCTGACAGTTTTTTTATTAGTTTTAACTTCTCAGATATTGTCATGATTCAATTATATAGAACTTTATAAAATTCGTCAATAATCAAAAGTTTTATAAAGTTTTAGCGATTAAACCTTAAACAAGGTAAAATCCCCACTTTCTCCCTTCTAAAAGCCCGAAAGAGGCTGAAATAAGTCGAGGAAAGCTTGTTACCAAAAGCTTCTTTCTATTAATTTTTATAATTGATTCTACTCATATCTTTTTCTCTGTTCAGTAAGCCTCCTATAATTACGGCTAATAATCCTAATCCATAAATGGGGAGTAATTTTTCGTTAAAAAATAGTATTAAATAGGTCGCTGATAAAACTGGCGTTAAAAAAACAAAAGGTGCTACAAATGATGCTTTCGCTTCTTTTAAAGCCATTATCCAGAAAATATAAGAAAAGCCATTTACGAAAAGGCCGTTTATCAAAATCGGAAGAATCGAATCTACTGTCGGTAGTGCAAAATTTGATAATAAAAGCATTGAAATAAAAGAAGCTACTGTTGCCGTGAGAAAATAAATAGTAATCATTGTATATGGCTCTAGTTGGACTTTCTTACTTAATACCGAGAAAAGACCAAAGACAAATGCGGCTAACAAAATCAGCAAATCTATAGAATAATTTTCTAAATGAATTTGATTAAAATTTCCCTTTGAAAGAATCAGAAATACTCCTGTAAATCCTAAAACAACGGATAGAACCTTTAGGAAATTGAGCTTTTCTTTCAGAATTAGAACTGAAAGAATGACAATAAATGTCGGCCATGTATATTGCAGAACTAAAACTTCTAAACCTTGTGCTTTGGCATACCCAAAATAGAGCAAAATGTAATACAGGTATGTCCCTAAAAAACCAAGCCCGATAGCTTTCATCCAATCTTTTGAAGTATATGCTTTGAAAGTTTTTATCTGTTTAACAAACATTGAAGTTGCAAGAAAGGCAATCAATGAGACAAGGCTAGACCAAAAAAGAAACTGATGGTTGTCTAAATTTGTTTGTCCTAATTTGGACACTACTGGAATTAAAGCCCAGAGAGCTACGCAAATTAAAACATAAATGACCGCTTTTGTTTTTGAGTGCATTTTTATATCCAAAGTGAAAATTTCCTTGTTAATTCATCTAATTCACTTTTATCTCCTAAAAAACAAATGCCGTAATATTCCAGCTCGATTTCTGGTGTCGATTTCGATTTTTCAACTTGTTCTTCCCAAGTTCCTATTGTCATTGCATTAGTGAAAGAGGCAAATGGAATGTTTTTTGACATCAATTCATTCCTCAAAGTTCTTATTTTATTTGAATTATCTGCGCGAAGGATTATATATGGCCATTTGGACGCGAAATGGTGTCCACCGTCCTTGTCTGTATAATCTATGACTCCCATATCTTTATCTTGATATGTGTTTACTAATCCTACGGTCATGTGGGCAAGCGCATTCATCACCTTTCCAACTTCAATTTTTTTGTTAAGTACTGCGACGAATTTTGTTGTTGTCATAAAATTTGATTAAGGACTGTTTGATTTTATCAATTATCAGCAGCTTATTACAACTGAAACGCCAATTTCGGCATCTTTAGCACCTCAAACAATTTTTCCATTTTTGCCCATAGTCTAGTACAATAATCAAGGTCGAGCATCACGGTTTTAATATCGAGCTGTCTCGTCCACCAGAGTTACTTCCCAAACTTTTCAAGGGCTTGAGCCAGTTCAATGTGGGTTTTGGCGTATTTTTCGATTGTCACTCCTTTTTGCCAAGCTTCACATGCCTGTACTAGAGCGGTTGCTCCTTTGCGAGTTCCTCCCGGATGAGAATGGCAGCCGGCCCCCATAGTTGTTATAAAATCTGTCGTCCCAAAAGCCTTAATGACTGGAATTAATTTGGTTGGATTTAATCCGCCGGAAGCTATTGGCGCACATGGTTTAATTTTTTTACAAT
>Ga0233420_10000153_pt1 | contig 31632 bp, 28 predicted proteins | sample Watercolumn_Mata_4_FD_183009 | JGI IMG/M metagenome (GOLD analysis project Ga0233420, IMG submission 183009) | Freshwater microbial communities from Lake Matano, South Sulawesi, Indonesia - Watercolumn_Matano_2014_102_MG | ecosystem: Environmental > Aquatic > Freshwater > Lake | place...
AAATATGATTCTAACGCCCGGTAAACTTTTTCGACGGGCATATTTTCTCCACACCATAGTTCATATGATTTAGCACCCTGCTCAACAAACATTTTTAGTCCGGTAATTATTGTTGTGTTTTGAGATTCTGCTAACTTCAATAATTTTGTTTTGACCGGGTTATAAACCACATCAAAAACAATTTGGCCTTTTAGAAAGGATTCTTTTATTGTTGTTGCAGAATCATCTATATCGGGATACAAACCTATAGAGGTTGTGTTAACAATTAATTTTGAGCTGCGAAGCACATCTATAATATCGGGCGGCACAAGTTGATGTGCTTTGAACTCACCGAAAATCATTTTAGCAGCAAAATATTCTTTCAAAGATTCTGCCTTCTGTTCGGTGCGGTTAATGATATTAATAAACCCGACTTTAAAATTTCTGATTAAAGCATAAATAACACTTCTTGCAGCGCCGCCGGCGCCGATAATTGAAACTGTAGCACCTGCAATTTCATCTTTGAACGGATTGAGCGATTCAATTACTCCGTTAACATCTGTATTGTAGCCGCGTAAAATTCCATCTTCGTTAACAACACAATTAACCGCACCAATAATATTTGCTTCTTCGGTTACATCTTTTAACAACGGAAGAATTTTTTCTTTCAGCGGAAGTGTAACATTGAATCCTTTTACTCCAAGTGCAATCATACCTTTTAATGCATCTTTAAGATTATTTGGCGATACATCGAATGGAAGATAAATAAAATTTTTACCGGCAAGTTCAAAAGCTATATTGTGCATTAAAGGAGAAAATGAATGTTTAATCGGGTGGCCGATTATGCCAACAATTTTAGTGCTATGGTTAAATTTGTTTTGAGACTGCATAGTTTATTTTGTTTTATTCTCATCAAGCAATTTCATAAACAGCTTTGATGTTTTTACTTCAGGATAATCTTTAGAAAACTTACTCTTAATATTCGGGTCCAGCTCAAATGCCGTTCTTAAACATTCAATTGCATCTTGAGTTCTGCCCAGCAGAAAATTAATCTTGGCTTTGCCGTAAAAAGAATTTGCATGCAATGAATCGATGCGGATGCATTCATCGTAAGATTTTAATCCTTCTAACCAAAGACCAACTTCGGTATATGTTTCAGCCAATTTAAACCAGGCGTTGAAATTGTTTTTATTAAACTCAACTGTTTTTAAATAATTGCTGATTGATTCTTGCAAGTTACCGAGTGAATATTCCAAATCGGCAATAGCAAACCATGCTTCTTCCGGGTCGTTGGTTAACGTAACTGCTTTATTAAAATCTTTTAGTGCAAGTTGATATTTACCTACAAGATCGTAACAATAGCCGCGTGCTAAATATGCTTCATAATATTCTGCGTCTAAATTTATCGCGCCGGTATAGCAGCGAAGAGCATGAGGCAAAGAATCAATTTCTTCATAAATCTGTCCCATATTAAACAGAACTGTTTCATCGAACGGATCGAGGTCGTAAGCTTTCTTGTATGAATCGAGTGCATCGCTAATTCTTCCGACTTTTGAATATGAATACCCGACATTAAACCACGAACTTGAAAAATCATCTTTCAAAGCGATGGATAATTCTAAACAATCAATTGCTTTTTCGAATTGCTCGGTTCGTAAATAAACAATTCCTTTATTGTACCAACCTGTAAAATTGTTGGGGTCAAATTCTAAATATTTATCGTAAGCATTCAAAGCTTTATCGAACTGATCCATATTTTCGTAACAGAACCCGAGCTCATACCATGCTTCAAGATATTCCGGATCTGCTTGAATAGCTTTATTAAAATATTCAACTGCTTCAGGAAATTTTTCTTTTTTCATATAAATCATTCCGAGGCTGAAAAATATTTCTTCATCATCCGGTTCAATTTCTAAAGCTTTTAAAAGTGAAGCAACTGCTTCGCTGAACAGTCCCAAATTATCTTCGGCAATTGATTTGTTTATGTATGTTTCGATATCATTCGGATTCAGAGCAAGCGAATTATCAAAACAATGATATGCTTCATCAAATTTGAATGTATTGTTTAAAAGAATTCCTTTATACTGCCACGCTTCGGAATTGTAAGGAACAACTTTTAGTAAAGAATCGGCAAGATATAATCCGTCATCAATAAAATCATATTCCATACAGTATTGAATTACATCTTCAATTAAATCTATGTGAGCAAAAGTATTACCGCTATCTATATGCCCCCGGCAAATATTTATTTTCGATTTAACCTCTTCTTCATCAAAATTTGTTTCATAATTATCATTTAAATAGTCTTCCGAAAAACTCATCAAAACTCCCGCTTAATTCGTGGGAAAATGTATAGCTAACAAAAGTGAAAATCAAGTTGATTTTGGAAAGTTATTTTCGGGTGAAAATATTTCTTATAGATGGATTAATTTAGGCTGAGTTCCAGTTCTTTTGATGAAATCTTTTTTACACCGCCGGAAAATTGTGTTACATAAGTTCTAAGCTCTTTATGATAATTATTTTCGAATGATTTACTGACAGATTTCACAAAAGATTCAACTTTATCGTTTGGAACAATATTAAAAGTACTTCTAATCGGAGAACAGTTAATCATCTTTGCACAATATGCATCGCCAACTTTAAGAGCTTCGCTCACTAAAAAATCAAATACTTCATTTTGTAAATTATAGTCGGTCGAAAGATTACAATGCGATTGTATAATATTACTTCCAAATTCTCTAAAAGATTTTTTACGAATAAAAGAAAGAGATTCTTCTGCAAGTACTCTTTCCTTTACATTGTATAGAACTCTATTATATATAGTCCGTGGAATTACATGGATGTGTTTTTGGAGAAAATCCATTTTAACATCACGCAAACTTCTTATTCCCCAAATGTAAAGTTTAAGTCCTTTAACACCTATTTCACATTCATTAATTCTTTCGTTACAAGTCTCTTCGGGATGATCTATAACAATACCCGAATCACAAATAACTAAAGAGCAATTATTTTCTTTGCAAGAAATTGATTTGTAAGAGCTGTCTCTAATATCCATATAAAACAATTTATTCCCTCTTGCGTACCGGGCTGTGTAGTGATGGCCGATGTTAGATATTTTTCCGATTAAGTTTAGTTCGTTTCTGCGGATCAATTTTAATAATTCAGTTTCCTCAATATTAAAAGAAAAAATTTTGTTTAACGAAAATATAAATCCAACTTGTTGTGCCGCAAATGAACCTAATCCTAAACAAGCCGGCACTGTCGAAGAAATGACGCAGTCAAATCCTTTGTTCAGCAGTTTCTTTTCTTTAAGTAATTCAATCAATCCTTGTAATAATTTGAAAGATTCTGTTTCGTCAATTTTATTATCATCTAACTTTATTTTTAGCATCGAATTCGACTCGGCCGATACAATATTGATTTCGGTGTCGTTTCTCTTACGGATTAAAAACATCCAATATTTATCTAAAGCAGCAGAAATAATTAGACCTTCATTATAGTGAGTGTGATCGCCATGAAGCATTATACTTGCAGGTGAAATAATTAAAGAAGTGTTTTCGGAATTACCAAAAAAATTATTGAAAAGATTTTTAATCTGAAGAAGTTTCTGGGTGTTGCCCGTATTGTTAATCATCTATATACCAAAATCAAATAAAAATCGAGGCAGAAATCTTTATAAGAATATTTTCTTATATCACAAAATTATTCTACTCAAAAATACGAATTTAGATTTTGGCGAGCTATTTGAATTTAAGTTTTTTCATCCCAAAAAAGATTGCAAGACTTATTCAAATTGGTTTAAAGTAAGAAAGATTAATTGTTGGAAAAATTATTTTCCTTTAAATAATTCTGGAAGTAAATATTAATGGGATTTATAAGTCTTTGTGATTGTTTGGAAGAGTACAATAAAAATTCTTCACGGTTTAAAACTTTAGCAAGCGCTCGAATTGTGCTTGTAATTATTTGAACAAGATTTGTTTCGGTGGTTATTAAATCTATTGGCAAAAGAAAGATTGTATCAAAAACTGCAGTTTCAACTATATCCTTCAACATTTTTTGAGGAAGCTCCTCAAGTTTTACTCCTGGCATAATTCTTTTTTCTTTCTGCCGGATTCTCAACTCAAGCTTCATTCTTTCTAAAAGAAGGCTCAGTGCCGTATCAATTGTAATTCGTATTTCTATCATAATCTAAGTATTAAAAAGGGTTGTCTCAAAAGTCTTTGTGATTCTTCGTTTGCTCAGTGTCTTAGTGGTTAAGAATTCGTTTTTAATTTGTAGTAAGACTTTTTTTTACCACAAAGATACAAAGTTCACCAAGAAACACTAAGTAATATTTGCTTTTGAGACAGCCCATACGGTAATCAATTTGTTTTAAGAACAGATGTAACTTTTTTTGCGGCATCTTGCAAATTTGACGCAACTTCAAAATTTAACCCGGATTCTTCCAGTAGATTTTTAGCTTCAACTGCATTTGTTCCTTCAAGACGTACAACTACCGGCACAGAAACAGAAACTTCTTTGACAGCATCAATAACGCCTTGAGCAACACGGTCGCATCGTACAATTCCGCCAAAAATATTTATTAGAATTGCCTTAACATTAGGATCGGCAAGAATGATTTTAAATCCGTTTGCAACAGTTTCTTTATTTGCACCGCCGCCAACATCAAGAAAGTTTGCCGGCTCGCCGCCAGCAAGTTTAATTATATCCATCGTTGCCATTGCCAGACCGGCACCGTTTACCATACAACCGACATTTCCATCAAGCTTAATATAATTTAAGTTGAATTTTGATGCTTCAATTTCCAACGGAGCTTCTTCATCTAAATCTCTATAAGCAACTATTTCCGGATGGCGGTATAATGCATTGTCATCAAAATTCATTTTAGCATCAAGCGCAACAATTTTATCATCATTAGTTATAATAAGCGGATTGATTTCCAATAGAGATGCATCCGTTTCTTCATAAGCTTTATATAACTTCATAATGAAATTGGTGAAACTTTTAAATGCATTACCTTCTAAATTTAAACCGAAGGCTAGCTTACGTGCTTGAAATGACTGCAGACCAACTGAAGGATCGATCCACTCTTTAATTATTTTTTCCGGGGTTTCCTCTGCAACTTTTTCAATTTCAACACCGCCTTCAGTAGATGCCATAATTACATTTTTTGAAACAGCACGGTCTAAAAGAATTCCAAGATAAAGTTCTTTTTTGTAATCAAGACCTTCGGTAATAAAAAGTGTTTTAACAATTTTTCCTTCTGCACCGGTTTGATGTGTAACCAATAAATTGCCGAGCATTTTTGATGCATAGTCTTTGGCTTTTTCAACTGAAGTGCAAAATTTTACTCCTCCATCAAGAATTAATTCCTGGCGGTTGTTTGGATTGTAAAGTTTTCCTTTTCCTCTTCCGCCGGCATGAATTTGAGATTTGACTACAAACTGGTTAATGCCTTTTGATTGTAATTGTTTAATTGCAGAATCGAATTCCGAAATACTTTTAATTGCAATGCCGTCCTGCACCGGTACACTGAATTTTTTCAATGTCTCTTTAGCCTGATACTCGTGAATCTTCATTGTTTTACCTGATATGTTGTCAATCAATATTTTTTATTTAAGCGGTTGAAAAATTAAATCATTTCAAAGTAAGATTCAATTTAGAACTTTACACTTGTAAAATATGTTATAACATAAAATATTTCTCATATTATTTTAAGAGGAATTCCATTGAACAAGAAACAGAAAAAAGTTCTTATCATAGTTTTTTTAGTGATAATTACAACATTAATTATCTGGTTAGCATATGGCGGGCATTTTTTTACACGTTCGCAAGTTCTGGTTGAAAAGAAGGACGAACTGTTTCCTGATATGGTTGAAAAACAATGGGTAGATAAATTTATTTGGGGGTTGGACTTGAGTTTAATTATTAGCAGCGCCTCTGTATTAATTGGCGGAGTTTTATTCTTTCTTTATAGAAAAAGAAAGAAAGCTGATGAACTATTTAAAAAATAATTTTGTTAAATCAATAACTCACCCGGAATTTGTTATGAAAAAAATATATATACTTTCTTTTTTGGCCATAAGCATTTCAATTTCAGCTCAAACATTTAAAGTAAAAGCTGCCGGCGTGAAAACATTTAATTTTGAAGATGCCCGCGGAAGGAACCAGGTATCGTTTTTTAGTACAATGCCGCTTGAAGATATTACAGGAACCGGTTCGGCATTATCAGGCAGTATAACTTTTGATATCTCAAATTTTGCTAAGACTTTGAAAGGAAAAATTTCTGTAAAAGTTTCTTCAATAAATACCGGAATTGAATTACGTAACCGGCACCTCCAAAGTGCAAATTGGCTCGATGCTTCTAAATATCCGGATATTACTTTCGAAATAATTTCTGTTAGCGACGTAAAACATCTTGCCGATAACCGTCTTGAGTTTAAAGTGAAAGGAAATTTCTCTGTTCATGGAATTACAAAAGTAGTAACAACCGATGCCGACGCAACCTATCTTGATGAAAGCGAACAAACAGCAAAACGTGCACCGGGTGATCTGCTTGGGGTGCGTGCAAAATTCAGCATCAATCTTTCCGATTTTGATATCGATAATGATTTAATTGGAAATAAAGTTGCCGAAAAAATTGATATTAATGTTAATATCGTTGGCTCGAGTAAATTATAAACTGTATGTCATTCCCAACGTAGATAATATCAACTGCTTAAAACTTCCATACAGAACATTAATGTTACCGTCTAAGAATATATTATCTGCAACTTTATAAAGCACGCCCATTTCCCAATTAACAGAATTGTTACTATCCCAGCCCTTTTTATTTAATTCATAAAAATGTTTTTCCCATTGACCTTCAGTTTGTGTTCTTTCGTGGTAGATTGAAATGTATCTAAAAATAATTCCCCAATTGCCGGCTAAATACGGATTAAAATTTTCGTCTCCAAAAAAATATTTTATTCCAACGTACAGAGGAATAATTTTATTTAGTTCTATAATTTCACCCGGCACAACACGCGTATAGTTCCAGTTATCCCTCTGTTCTTCCTTATCAAATAAAAAATATCCTGCGGAAGTAGATAGAGTAAGTCTATCTTTTATCTCTTTGGTAAAATTTAAAATCGATCCTCTGCCGGTTTGCGTGTAACCAACAATTCCTAACCGCAAAGTTAAATTATTTAATTGCTGAGATTTTAAAACGTTTGATGTGAAAACAAGAATAATGGAAAGAATTAATAACCGTTTCATAAACAACCTCCCGGATAAATTAAATTATTTTTTTGAAACAAAACGGTCAGTAATTTTTTATAGGCAGAAAAACCTTCTTTAATCTAATAATAAAGTAAAGAGTTCTTTATTTAAGGGCAAGGTAAAAATAAGCAGCCAATTAATCTATTTTCATTTTCTTCTCTTTATCTTTTTCATCAAAGAAACTATCGGGAATCCCTTTGTTGATAATATAATTTGTATAATTCATAATAACAGAGCCTTTTACACTAACACCGCCTCTATCGCCCCTTCCCTTTTTTTCTTGTTTGTTATCAATGTTCTGTTGATTTGCCTGATGTGATGGATCAACAGGAATTTGTAAATCACCAAGGTTGAAGGAAAGTTTTATTTGAGCAGGCAATCCATATTTATAATTATCATATAATAATTCAACAACAGTTGTGCCGCCTCTCTTTCTTGAAATCTCAACTTTTCTTACCACCGATTCAGAAGCATCAACCCATAAAGTTGATAAAATTACATCGGATGAATCTGCCGTTGGAATTATTTTTATTACATCCAGGCTGCGGTTATTAACGATTTCCGATTTAACATACAAAGAAGTGAAATCTTCTTTAAAAAATTCTGCAGGTGAAAATTTTAATCCTTGTTTGGGAAGCATTGCAAATCCATCGGATTCAACTTTTATCTTATCCGGCTTTTTGAAATAAACAGTTGCTTTCATATCCGGCACTTTAATAAAACTCATATCAAGTTTTACTTCTGCATTAACTTTATAATCATTAACTAACTCAAATTTATGCTTTACGGCATCTAAAATTTTTTTAGAATCTTTGTTTTGACCGAAAATAAATCCGGATGTAAGAAGCATTAATCCAATTAAAATATTTTTCATTTTTTTCCCGTTAACTTAAAATGTCTTTCTTAATAAAAATATAAGATGTAATTCCAAAGAGTGCTGCAATGTGTGCCACAAGTACTACGACAGAATCAAAAATATCAGAATAATCAATGGGGTCGCTAAAAAAACCATCCCATCTTGACATATGACTCGTAAAAAAATAAGGCTTTATGGTTTGGAATAAATCTACAGGAATTACTGAAAGTATCAACAAAATAATAATTAATGCCATAGTTGCAGCAATTGGGCCAATGGCATTTTCAACAAATGCAGAAAAGAAAATTGAAAACGATATTACAGTGAGCATACTTAATGCTGCAAAAGCATATGCCGCAAGAAATCTCCATAGAATATCATTTTGAGCAAATATTACAATCCTCCCGCCGCCAAAAGAAATTAATGGTCCGGTGCCGAATATTATCGATCCAACCCCAAGACTTAAGAATGCAAGAAAACCTAAAAGAAAAATTACATACAACCAACCTGATAAAAATTTTGCAGAAACAATTTTCAATCTAGAAACGGGTCGTGTTAGAAGCATTCTATAAGTGCCGGCAGTTGCTTCACCGGCAAGTAAATCCGCACCAACAAGTACAATTAAAAATGGAATATGAATAATTAAAAAGCTTAATATGAGCCGCGCAATAAAATAACCATTCAGTAAATTTCCTATCATAACAAATGATTGCTGAATGCTGCGTGTTTGAAAATCAATCATGTTCTGGCCGGTAAAGTAGAGAGCTAATTGAACTATTAATACTAAAAATCCAATTGCTATAAATCCTATATAAGTTCTCCACTTTTTAAACATTTTTTGAAGTTCAAGCCAAATTAGAAGAATCATTTTTCACCCCCTTCTGTAATTTTAAGAAAATAGTCTTCGAGAGAGCGAACCGGCACAACAGCACTAACAGCAAAACCATTTTGCATTAAGAATTTATTTAACTCAGCAGTTTCAGTTTTTGCTAATTCAAATTTCATTTCGTTTTTTGCAGTTGAGACATAACTCGATTTCCAGCTGGAATTATTAATTAATGAAAGCGCCTCGTCAACTTTATCTACTTCAAAAGTAACGGCAACTTTATCGCTTTTCAATAAGTCATCAACTTTTCCTTCAACCTGCGTAGTGCCTTTGTTAATAATAATCATTCGTGATGCAATTATTTCAACTTCGCGTAATATGTGCGATGAAAGAAAGATCGTTTTATTTTTTGTTTTGCTTAGATACACAATTAAATCTCGAATTTCTTTCATGCCTTGCGGATCCAATCCGGTGGTCGGTTCATCAAGAATAATTAATTCCGGATCGTGAAGAAGTGCCTGCGCAATTCCCAATCTCTGCTTCATTCCATGCGAATAAGTTTTGACTTTGCTTTTATATCTTTTTTCCAAACCAACAAGTTCCAGCATTTCCATTATTTTTTTATTTGAAGTATCTGCCCCGGAAATTTTTCCAAGTATTTCAAGATTTTTATATGCAGATAGGTATAAATAGAAATCCGGCTTTTCAACAATTCCGCCGACTTTGCGTAAAATGTTTTCCCGGTTTTCCTTTAATGATTTTCCAAAAATTTTTATTGAACCTGAATTCGGTTTTATAAGTGAGAGCAGCATTCTTATTGTTGTGCTTTTGCCTGCACCATTTGGACCAAGAAATCCAAAAACATCTCCGGGATAAACATTTAAGTCGAGGTTATTTACCGCAACAATATTTCTGAATTTTTTAGTTAGCCCGCGTACTTCAATTACTTGTTCGTAACTCAATTATTCTCCGTTTTAATGTTATGTAAGACGAATGAATATTAGTTTTTGTTACTTCCCATCTATTTATACTTTTATTCCAGCAATTTCTTTTTGCCAAATTGGTATTCTACTGGAATAAACCTAACAATTATTAGTGAGGGAATTATGGATACCACCAGCCAGACAAAAAATAATTTGTAACCAATAGCATCTTGAATAATTCCGCTAACCAAACCAATCAACATCATTCCCAAAGTCATAAATCCGGATGCAATTGCAAAGTGTGAAGTCTTATACTCACCTTCTGAAAGATAAATCATATACATCAATGCAAAAGTAAAGCCGAAACCAAAACAAAATTGCTGGAATGCAGTACAAGAATAAATAATCCAAATATTCACTGGTTGTGTATATGCTAAATACACATAAACTGCGTTTGGCAAATACATTATGAACAGCATGGGCCTCAGCCAGAATTTTAATCCCTTTTTCATAATAGCAAATCCGCCAATAATTCCGCCCATCAGCATTGCAATTGCACCTAAAGTTCCGTAGCCCAATCCTGCTTCGTAAGTTGATAAACCTAAACCGCCAAGATTTTTATCATCGAGCAAAAAAGGAGCGGCAATTTTTTCGAGCTGCGATTCTCCGAGCCTGTAAAAAATTAAAAATAAAATTATCAGAATAATATTTTTCTTTTCGAAAAAGCGTGCGAATGATCGGAAAAATTCTTTTCCCATTGTAGTGTGCCGCTGTATGCCAACTGTTTGATCGTTTTCCGGACGCGGTAAAATTATTTTGTGATAAATAAAAAATACCAGGAACAATATTCCCGCTGCAGATAATGTAATACTCCACGCAAGCGGCACTTTATTTATTTGTGCTTTATAAATTGATTCCGCTCTTTTGGTCAAAGTTGAATCTAATTGAAAAACTGTAAGTGCAGGTTTATTCCAATTGTTGGAAGTAAATATAATTTTTCTGCCTTCAATAATTTTTATCCTGCTATCGCCTTCAACAAAATCAATTTTAACTATAAATTCCTCGCCATCAGCAGGCCGCTTGGATAGAAAATATTTTGCAATGCCAATATTGCCTACAAGGTCATTTTGATTAGATGTATCCGGAAATGCAATTTCCTCTTTGGTGAAGCCGTTCATAATATTAAAATTATGAGCGAAGTTTTTGTAAAAATTAACCGACACTTTTGTTTGGGGCCGTGTACTTATTTCTATATAATTTGGATTTGCAATTAATCTCAAATTTCCGGGCAATTGTTTTGCGCTTGATGAATCAACTTTAATTGTCTCTTCAAAAAATTTGCCCGGATTTGCAACAACTTTAAATTCTACGGGAGCTAAAGTCATCGTGCTTTCAAGAAAACCGGCGAGAAGTATAATTAAACTTTGTCCGGCTATAATTGCAATTCGGTATGATGCTGTTCTAATTCCAATAAAAAAAGATTGCCTGCTTTCCGGAAGTGCAAGCATATAAAATCCATCTGCTGAAATATTGTGCGTGGCAGAGCTAAAAGCGATTAACCATAAAAGTGCATATGTGAATTGAAAAAAATCCGGCATTGGTATTGTAAATGCAATTCCCGCAAGCCCGGCACCGATCAATAACTGCATTGCAAGAATCCAAAACCGTTTGGTTTTAAATACATCAACAACCGGACTCCAAAATAATTTTATTACCCATGGTAAATAAAGCCAGCTTGTATAAAAACCAATTTCTGCATTAGATAAACCAAGACGTTCATACATTATAACCGATAAGACTGTTACTATAAAATAAGGCAGTCCTTCGGCAAAATATAATGTTGGAATCCAGCTCCAGGGAGTTCTATTCTTGGTAATACCGGAATTTTGACTGATCATAAACTCAAAATCAATTTTGGTCTGCAAATTATTAAAATCTTTTTTAGTAAACAGCTTTTTGTAAATAAAATTGATGCCCGTTAGCAGAATAAAAACGTTGAAATAATTTATACAAGTTGGTAGATTATCTCAGCACAAAAATACTCGTCTTATAATTTCCTTTTCTTGAAAAATAATTTTCTAATTTTTTTAAGCGGAGGTAATATGCCTGCCAAAATTTTAAAAGATTTTTTAGATAGTAATGGTGTTAAATATGTAACAATTAAACATTCACTCGCTTTTACTTCCCAAGAGATTGCGGCTTCTGCACATATTAAAGGAAAAGAACTGGCAAAAACTGTTTTAGTAAAGATCGATGGTAAATTAGCAATGTGTGTTCTGCCCGCTTCAAATAAGGTGGATTTTGATTTGCTCAATAAAACTCTCGGTGGAAAAAACGTTAGACTTGCAAATGAAGTTGAGTTCAAAGATAAATTTCCGGATTGTGAAGTTGGTGCAATGCCTCCTTTTGGAAATCTTTATGGTCTGGATGTTTTTACAGAAGAATCGTTATCGAAGGATGTTGAAATTGCATTCAATGCTTGTACGCATACGGAATTAATTCAAATGGCATACAAGGATTTTGAAAAACTTGCAAAGCCAAGGATGATGAAGTTTTCGTATCATACGAAATTGTAATAAGAGTGTGTGTGATAATTAATGACTTAAGGCAGCTGTAAACTTTCTGTCTGTTTATTTAATAAGTTACCTTACGTAAGAATTGAAGAAAAGATATTTTCTCCGTGGTTCTCTGTGTCTGCTCGGTGTTTCTCTGTGTTATTTGTTGGTCTTTATTACACAGAGTGTCACCGAGAAATCGCAGAGTTACACAGAGATAAAACTTTTGCGTAAGGTGAGTTAATAAAATTTCTCATCAATCATTTTTCTCACACACTCTAAAGCTGCGTGATTTCAGATCAAGTCAAAGGTCACTTGATCATCAACATTTTCTTTGAGTGAATAAAACCATTTGCACGTATTGTGTAAATATAAACTCCGCTTGTCAACTTACTTGCATCGAAGTTAACTGAATAATATCCAGCTGATTTATTTTCATTTACCAACACAGCAACTTCTTTACCAATCATATCGTAAACTTTAATTGTTACAAAACCACTCTGAGGCAACTGGTAATTTATTGTAGTTGTTGGGTTAAAAGGATTGGGATAATTACTTATTGAATAATCATTCGGAACTTCTCCATTTGACATACTTTGGACGTTATCTGCAAAAATATTTACGTTTTCCACACCATAAACTGCAGTCCATTCCGGATCAGAATAAGTTCCGCCAGTTGAGTAATATGCTCTTACATCATACCATATTATATCATCGGTATAGCCGTTCGTAACAAAATAAGCGTAATCCGTATACGTCTGAACACCTCTATTTACTGTTGTTAATAATACCGGGCTGCCGGTTACACCATTATGTTTTACCTTTCTCCATATTTGAAATTGGTTAACAGCTGTGTTAGTATTATCTGTCCATGTAACTACAATCGGATTACCAACAGTTCCACCAGCACTTACATATTCTCCGATGTTTGTTGGTTTGTAAGAATAATTTGCTGTATATGTTTTGGTGTCTGTTGCTCGTACGGGGGTTGAAAATGATTGTCCTCCGCTTGACCAATTAATAAATGTTCCATCCAAGCCATTTGAAGTATAACCATAAGCATATGCTGTTATTGAAGTTTGATCTCTGACATATTCAATCCAACCCGATGACCTTGTTGAGCTGTTTATATACATAGTACTGTTTGCTTGAAATGTCAGATTAAATTCTTTATCAAAATCAGCTCTATAACCAGTATAATTTCCCTCAGAACTAAGTTCTCTTGATAAATATCCATAAGCATCACTCCATTGACTCCACAGTCTTTTATAACCATCAGAGCCGGTCTGTCCGTCAACCGCCGATAATTCATGAGGAAAAGTTGAGCTTTGCCTTGTGACTGTTTCTCCACTAGTAGAAATGTTTGAATGCCATTCGCTGTTAATGTACATTCCTCCGCCTGCAAAATTATTCTTCAAAGTAATCGAATATTCTGCCCATGTACCGGAACTCACAACAGTGTTATTGCCTTCTGTAGTTAAAACACCGTCGTGATAATAAAATGTTTGATCCCCATAAGTATTTTCTATAACCACATATTTATTGCCAATAACAATAGCATATTGATCATAGTTAGTAATTGTAAAAGTTGCATTGGGTTCATCACCAGAAATACCGGAAATATTACCAATAGCGTTCCAACTACTTTCCCAGTTTGCATAATTTAAGGAAGTTCCGCCGCCACAGCCAATATATTTTTTACCAGCAGAGTTATAATAGTATATTGAAATACTTTCTTGTATAAATTGCCCGGAACTTTTAATTGAGAATTGAAATTCCCATTGATGAGCTATTAACGTTGATACTGTTAAAAATAAAATAACCGCAGGTAAAATAATTTTTAGAAGACGCATAACTATTCTCCATTTTTATTATTATTAGATAGGCAAATAAAAATGGGTTTTCCCAATTAGGTGAAGCAGCCTAATAATTTTATTTGCCAATTAGGGCAGTGTTCACAGCACTGCCCGTTAATTAATTTTTAAATTATTACTTTTTTTTCTTACTTCATTCCTCCAATTTATTTTCCTCTCCATACAATTGTTTTTTGTGGGAATTGATTTGATGTACTGCTTAGTATTATAATTTCTTTTCCGTCTGTCCAGACGTCGGAAACATATAAATCTCCATCAGGAGTATAAAATTTATTTATTTGTTTCCACGAAGCGCCATCATAAAACCAAACCATACCATAAACGCCAACTGCGATCTTATAGTTTTCATTCAACTCATAAATGTTTAACATTGTGTAATTTATTGGAATGGTTCGTTGCCATACATCATTGTTATAAATCCATAATCCCCAATCACCATAAGAATAAATATTTCCTTTTTTACCCAATGTTAAACCTCGATTACCCCATTTAATTACCGATTGAGGATTTTTTTGTTCCATTGAATCTAAGACTGCCCAATTTTTCATCCCACCCTTAACAAAATAGAAGATGTATCTATGTCCATTTATATCGTAAACTGCAATGTTTAAGTAAACGGTATTGTCTTTCAATATTATTCCATTGATAAAATATTCAGAACCTTGGGGAATGTTTAATGTTAGTTTGTCTTTTTCCCAACGAATTCCATCGTAATGCAAAACTACAGCACTATCACAGCCCACCCATACATCATTATACCTATTTACATATAAACTTATTGGCCGTACTTGTATATTGAGATTGTGTTCAATCCATTTTGTGCCATTCCAATTTATTATTAAATCTTTCCTTGTATAAGCTCTCCTATCTCCCACCATCCAAACATTATGGTAATCAAGTCCCATTACTTTTTTTATAGACCATGCACTTATTGGGATTTCGCCCAAAGGATAAAATTCTGTCCAGTTAGCGCCGTTGTAATGATAAATTTTACCATGGTTTATTTCGTTATGCCCTGCAATCCAAACATCATTAGGAGAACTTACACACATTGAAGTTAACAAAGTTTGCATACTTCCCGGATAAGCAATTGTATCTGCCGTCCACGTCATTTCAAATGGGCTTTTAAGTTGCTCGTTGGGATTTGTGCCTTGGTTTTTACAAGTAGATAAAAAAAGAAGAAGAGAAAAAAGAAAAATTATTTTAATAACCCATTTCATACAAAAATCCCGCATGATTATTTTACAAATATTTTTTATTTCTATAGGTAAATATTATTTTTTTTTTTTTTTTTTGGATTGTCAAGTCCGTTTTAACTGCACTTAATCAAATAATTTGTTTAAGCAGTGCAAATAAAAATACCATCATACATCATGATTTTAGGTGAGCAGCCTTTTATTTTATTTGCTTTTAGAGAGGGTGCCGCAAACACCCTCTTTTTAAGAATTATTTAGTCTTATCTCTCTTATTTTAGTTTTCCTCGTATTATATAATTTTTCCCTTTTACATAATCCAAACCGATAAAAAAAACATCTTTTTCAAATATCATTCCCCTTTCTACTGTAAGATTAGTATTATATATTAAAGTAAAATCAGTTCCGTTGTAGTGAACAATCCCGTTAGTGTAGCTTCCAATAAAGAAATCATTTTTATTTCTGCCGCAAATTATATTTCCATTTATACCTGTACCTGTGTTATCCTTCCACAGGACAAGATTTTTATTAGAATATTTGAAAATCCTTGATCCAAGGGTTGCAAATATATCACCACCTAATTTTGTTACAAAAGACCATCCAAAATCAGATAATAATTCTTTAAGCTCTCGCCCATCCCAGCAATATACTTTCGCTACAAAACCAGACGGATCATAAACTGTTCCACTCATAACAAGTATGTTGCTTTTAGTTTCTATGGCAACTGTCTCAAAACTAACTTTCATTGCAGGTACATTGATGAAATTCCATTCTATTCCATTATATCTCATTATGATTGCTTTCCATAATTTTTTTCCTCTAGCTTCAACAAAACCTACACCATATATATTTGAGCTTGATGTTCCATCAAAATAGTTTATACAAGTTTGATCATAGCCTGAAATATTGTATTCTCCAAATTTTTTCCACTGTATTCCATTATATAACCAAATTGTATTATTATCATTACCTAACCAAACTTGATTCTTTTCAATTCCAAAAATAGCGGAGGGTTGAACATATCTCGGAATTGAATCACATCTCCATTGTACCCCATTGTAATGCCAAATATTAGTAGCTGTCCAACTACCACTACCCACAGCCCACACATCGTTTGGAAATTTTCCCCAAATTCTTCCCAAGTACAACGCTTCATTTCCAGGATTAATTGTATCAATAGTCCACACATAATCTCTTCTTCCGGGTAAAGGTTCTGGTTCAGTTGGTATAGAATTACAAGTTGTTAGAATTGTGAGAAAGTAAAAAAGAAAAATTATTTTAATAACCCATTTCATAAAAAAAATCCCGCAAAGTTGTTTTATAAATATGTTCAATTTCTAAATGTAAATACCGCTTTTTTTTTGGATTGTCAAGTCCTTTTTTTTTGCTTTTCTCTAATTCAAAGTATATAAAAATTTTTTCGTTAATTACGTTTACTCCTCTCTTGTAATATTTATCCGTTTGGATTAAATTTTACTCAACTTCTTTGCATTACTTTTGAAATATAAGATTATAATTCTAACATTATTTTTTTTCTCGCGGTTGTTTGCCCAGCATATAACCGTTTGTAAAGCATATACAGAATTTGGAACACCAATCGATATAATCTATTCGCAAAACATTGCAGTAAATCAAACTGTGTGCATATTGCTGAATGCCGGGAATAAAAACATATCGGAAAAAACAATTACTATTTTTATCGACCTTAACTCTAACGGTGTAAAACAAAATCAATTTAGCAGAAGCTATCAAATAGAAAAAGGGAAAAACTGGTTTGCATCAAATTTTAAATTCGGCAAAGAAGGTGTTTACGATATTTATTTTACAGATGAAAAAAAGACACGGCTCGGCTTTATTGCATTAATTGTCGGTTCACCTCAACAAACAAAAAACGAATTGCCCGTAGCATCTACTAAATACTTGAATTCAGAAATTTTATTTTGCAGTAATGTACAATCAAATACTCCCGTTAACATATTTCAAAATGTTTCTCTGAAACTCAGCGGCGGTTCAATTTATATATTTATTCGGAACAACGAACCTTTTTTTACGGAAACGATTCGTGCAGTTATAACAAGAAGAAATGATCCTGCTTCGGAATACAACGAATCCATCAGCTCAAAAAAATACCAGATAGAAAGAGATTGGACCAATGCTTACTTCAAGAACAAGTTTGATAAAACCGGTGATTATAAAATTTCTGTTTTCGATGAAAATGAATTATTAATCAAAACAGCTTATATTACAGTTACAAATTGATAATGCAGAACGGAAAATAAAATGAAAGGAATAATTTTAGCCGGCGGTTCAGGTTCAAGAATGTATCCGATTACCCGAATCTACAGCAAACAGCTTATTACGATTTACGATAAACCGCTTATTTATTATCCGCTCTCAATATTAATGCTTGCCGGTATAAAAGAAATTTTAATCATCTCTAATGATGAAACAATTCCTCTTTATAAAAAACTTTTTGAAGACGGCTCGAATATTGGTTTAAAAATTGAATATGCTGTTCAAAGCGCTCCAAATGGAATTGCAGAATCGTTTATAATTGGCGAAAAGTTTATCGGCAGTGATTCTGTTTCATTAATTCTTGGCGATAATATTTTCTACGGTAAACTGGATTTCTTTTACCGCGCGGTTAAACAAATAAAAAAAGGCGCAGTAATTTTCGCTTATCAAGTTACAGATCCGGAGCGATATGGTATTGTAGAGTTTGATAAAAACGGGAAAGCAATAAGTATCGAAGAAAAACCGAAAGAGCCGAAATCAAGTTTTGCTGTTCCGGGTTTATATGTTTATGATAATACTGTAATAGAAATTTCAAAAAAATTAAAACCTTCTCACCGCGGTGAACTTGAAATTACAGATGTAAATAAAAAATATTTAGAAATCGGCGAACTGTTTGTTGAGAAGATTGGCCGCGGAGTTGCATGGCTCGATACCGGAACACCGGAAGCACTTTTAAAAGCTTCGAACTTTTTTGGCGTAATTGAAGATAGACAAGGATTGAAAGTTGCATGCATTGAAGAGATTGCTTATCTGCAAAGATTTATCAGCAAAGAGCAGTTTATTAATCTTGTAAACAGCATTCCGAAATCTTTATACCGCGATTACCTGGAACGAATTGCAAATGAATAACGCCCTCTTTCTCCCCCACAGGGAGAGTTTATTTTATTCATTTAATTCATTAATACTATTAAAAATATATTTAGATTTATTAAAGTCATCCCCTTCGGAGAGGATTTAGGAGGGGCTAATATTATTTCACAAAGTTTATTATCTTTACAAACAGTAATAATAACCAGCCAATCATTGGAGCAGTTTAAGAATGAGTTTGTTTTCAACTAAAATAAAAAGTGAAATAGAAAAATTAGTTGAGGAGAATGACGAATTAAAAAATACTCTCCATACGGTACTTCAAAAACATCAGAACTTATCAGAGCTTGATTCCAAGCTTACAGATGCACGCAAAGAATTTGTTGAACTTCAAAAGCAATTAGAAAAACAAAAGGGCGAAGTTAAAAATGCTTCGGCCGAAGCTGAAACGAGCAAGGAAAAAATTAAAGAATTAAAAGAATCGATTACTGCCTTAGCCCAGCAAAAATCTTCCCTTGTTTCTGCAACTGCTTCATCATCATCTTTTCAAAAAGAACTTAACGAACGGCAATCTGAAATTAATAAACTGAATACTCTATACAACGAATTAAAATCCGCTTATGAAAAACTTAGAGATGAACACGAAACATTGAAGATAAGTAAAGGTTCGAAAGACGATTTAAATGAAATAGCATAAAGAGTTAATCTATTAAAAGTTGAAGAGAACAAACGCCACGAGTTAATAAAAAGCCTTGATGAAAAAATTTCTTTATCCGAAGAAATTAAATCTAACCTTGAGATGACACTATCATCAATCACCGGGCAGATTCAAGATAAGGAACACATGTATTATGAGTTTACTAACAAACGGGATTCCCTTGCAGAAAATTTAAGAGTTCTTCAAAAAGAACATGACGGATTTGAACTAAGATATAATTTTGCAAAAGATACAATTCAAAAACTTGAGGAGGAAGTCCGCACGTTAGCAGAAAAGAAAATCTCTCTTTCTAATGAAATACAAAAATTTGAAACCGTTAGAAATGAAATTCAAGATAAGATTTTAAAATACAGATCGGATGAAGAAGCATTGACCGAATCCTCGAAGCTTAAGCAAAAATTGATTGAAGAATATGAAAAAAGAAAATTCGAAATTGAAGAAAATCATTTAACTGTTGAAAATAATTTTTCACAAGTGCTTTCAAAACTTTCGGATGAACTAAACAGCTCCAAGAATAGATTGACTTCTATCCGCCAGGAACTGCTGGATAAAGAACGTGAGCTGAATAACAAAGAAAAACTTCTTCTAGATAAAACATCTCAAATTGCAGAGTACGGCGGACTTACAAAAGTACTTCAGAAAGAAAGAGCCGCAACAGAACAAATGCTGGCAAATTTAAAAGAAGAATATTCCCGGTTGAATGATGAGGTTTCAAAATTTAGAGAAGAAGCAAATAGGCAGAAAATTTATTTACAGCAGATAAAATCCGAATCCGCTTCTCTTGAGATTACAAAAGACTCTCTTGAAAAGGAAATTAAAATTCTACTCAACAAGACAAATGAAAGTTACTCTTCTCTAAACGAGAATAAACAGAAACTGAACATTGAAATTGCGCAAGCCGTCCGTGAATTTGAAGATGTAAAAACCCAGCTGGAAAAAACGCGGCTTGATTTACACGAACTCAAAATTGATACAGCAAACACCGAACTGAAAAAAGAAGAATTCACTTCCAAGATATCTGAACTGATTGCGATGGAGAAAAACCTAAGATTCAAAATTTCTGAACACGAAAACAAATTGAACCGGTCTGAACAGCAAGTTTAATTCCGGGAACTGATTTTATTGCAACTCCGTTATTTCATATATCATTTCCATTTTTTAATGATTAGCATTATTTTGTGTTTAGATTACTAACCACTTATTAATTAATGTGAACTGTTTTTGTCTATTAGGATTTTGAGATCAAGAAAATTACTTATTGAAATTAATTTTATAAAAATATACACGTATGTCGTCCCATACGTGACTCTGTTAAATAGTTGGTAAATGTTCTAAGAAATATGTCATCCCTAACGGGATTATAATTGTATAAATATACATTGTAAATGGTTTGTCCCGTTAGGGACAAAATTTTAATAGATTAATTAAGTTATCAATTTAAAAGCCCCGTTAGGGGCGAAATAAAAAGCATTATAGAAATATTAGCTATGATAAAAATCAAAAACATCTTGAAAATATTCTATTTCATTTTCCTAATTCTGAATTTTGCTACCAGCAGTCTTTATGCACAGCAGACCAAGCAGGCATCTCCGCCAAAGGATACTCTTCGTTACAAAGCAAATCCTAATTATCCGCTTCAAAATGATTTATTTGATTTGTATAAAACCCGCCAGGCAGATATTGTAATGTTTGGTAATTCTCTTACGCATGGCGTTGCATGGAACGAATTGCTCGGAAGATCTAATGTTGTTGAAAGAGGAATTACAAGCGATATCCTTTGGGGTTATGAATCAAGAATTAATTCAATCATTAAAATGAATCCAAAAATTGTCTTTATAATGGGAGGACTAAACGATATTTATAACTGGACTCCGGTTGAAGATATATTTCAAGTTTATGTTAGAGTTTTAACAAAGTTGAAATCAAAAAATATTATTCCTGTAATTCAGCTTACAACCTATTCAGCAAGAACCTGGGCAAAAGATTGGGGCGGTACACCGGAAAATAACTACGGAAGAAACAGAGAAGTTGATAAACTAAATAAACTTCTTTCCGATTATGCTAAAAAGAATAACGTTGATCTGATCGATACAAACTCTTTAACTGCTGGTAAAGACGGATTTCTTAGGCCGGAATTAACATGGGACGGCGTTCATTTCAAAGCAGAAGCCTACAAACTTTGGAGCCGCGAGGTTGAAAAAGTTCTGCAAAAATATAGATTGTGATTTATGAATGTTGATATAAAAAAATTGGAAACATTAAATAATTTGCGGGTTATACCGGGAGTAGGTAAATCTATTTCGGAAGATTTGTGGAAACTTGGCATTAGAAAAGTTTCCGATTTAAAAAACAAAAACCCGATGAGGTTATATCAAAATCTGAATGTTATATCCGGTGTAAGAAATGATATCTGCCTGCTTTATACTTTTAGATGCGCTGTTTATTTTGCAGCAGAGAAAAAACATAATAAAGCAAAATTAAACTGGTGGTACTGGAAAGGTAAAACTTATAACGAATAATTTTTAACAAAGTATTTTTTTTGACTTGAAAGGATAATTTCTAAAATGGAACCCGAAAACAAATTCAGACAACCATTAATAATTATTGGCGTTACACTAATTCTGCTTGTTGCAATTTCGTTTGTTAACGCTGAATACGAAATTCCAATTCTTAATTTTAAAATTAAAAATGTTGATATATTAAACGACATTAAAGAATTCCAAACCGATGAAACGCAGTCATTCAAAAAATTCAATGAAGGATTAGCTCAGTCGTCCTATATGATACAATCGGCTTCAATGGATTTAATAAAACTACTTTTCTCAAATGATAAGATTTCTGAATTCGCAATTGCAGCAAATTCTCTTCCGCTTCAAGGAAAAAAAGTTTCGATCACCGGTAATACTAAACAGCTCGGTTATTTTTATGACGCACTCAAAACTGCTAAAACAAAAATTGTACGTGTTGCTCATTACGGCGATTCCGGAATCGAGGGAGATTTAATTACTTCCGACCTCAGAGAAAAAATGCAAAGCAAGTTTGGCGGAAACGGTGCCGGATGGCTTGGAATTACTTCTCAAGATATTACTTTCAGATTAACCACCAAACATTCATTCTCAAATAATTGGGAATCGGCAGCATTATATTCAAGCAACCGAAATAATTTGCCATTGGGAATTAGCGGGGAAGCCTGTGTTCCAAAAGGAAATGCCTGGGTTCAATATGAAGTTACTCCCATTAGAAGATATTTAAAAGATTTCAGTTTGGTAAGATTGTATTATGCCAACGCCAAAAGCTCATCGATAACTTATTCTTTTGACAACGGCACAAAACAAACTGCAACGCTTAAAACCGGAAGTGCAGTTCAAGAATTAATTTTGAAACCTGCAGGAAGAGCAAAATCAATTCGCATAGAATTCCCCGCGCCGGATCAAGCATACTTCTATGGTGTAAGTTTAGAAAATGAACCGGGAATTTATATAGATAATCTTCCTTTAAGAGGAAATACCGGAGTTGATTTAGGTTCACTTCAGATAAATCTATTAAAAGAATTTTCAAGATATCTCGATTACAAATTAATTATTCTCGAATTTGGTTTGAATATTGCCGGCTCACGTAACACAGATTACAGCTGGTACGAAAGAGAAATGGTTAAAGTCATTAATAATTTAAAATCTGCTTTCCCAAAAACAAGTTTTCTAATGGTCGGCTGTCCGGATAAATCAATTAAAAAAGGAACCAGCTTATCAACCGACCCGACAATTTTAAAACTTATCGAAACGCAAAAGAACATCGCACAAAAAGCTGATATTGCATTCTGGAGTTTGTTTGATGCAATGGGCGGTGAAAACTCAATGCAGACATGGGTTAATGCAAATCCGCCGATGGCATTTAAAGATTATATTCACTTTAATGATCAAGGTGCAGCAAAAGTTGCGTCAATGCTAACAGATGCATTATTAGAATTCTATAAATAGAATAAAATAAATTTTCAGCCGGGTATAAATGTCTACAAGTCAAAATGAAGTTCACGAAATGGTAATTCAAGAAAAAACTCTTTGGCAGAGATGGGAAAAAAATGCGGAGAAGAATCCCGACCGCGAAGCAATCGTTCATTGGACTGCAGGCGAAGAACCTTATAGATGGACTTACAAAAGTTTAATCGAAACTGCCAAAAAGTTTTCCGTTAAAATTAAACAAGCTGGAATTAAACCCGGCGATGTATGTGCTATTGTAATTAGGCATAATCGTTTTTTCTATCCGTTATATTTAGGAATTTCGCGTGCAGGTGCTCTGCCTGCTGTTCTTGCTTATCCTAATCCGCGTCTGCATCCGGATAAATTCCGTCAAGGACTTGAAGGAATGTCTCAACGTTCAGGCCTCGATTATATTTTAACCGAAAAAGAACTTTATCCAACTATTCAGCCCTTGATCGAAAAGAAGGGATCGACAATTAAATCAGTTTTATTTCCGCTCGATTGGAATTTGGAAAGTGACTTTAACGCAAATGCTGACGCTGAAGTTGAGCAGATTGCATTATCAGTAAAAGAGACCGAGCCAATATTGTTGCAGCATTCTTCCGGAACAACCGGTTTACAAAAACCTGTTGTGCTTTCTCACCGTGCAATTTTAAATCACGTTATAAACCTTGGCAAAGCATTTAAACTTTCCGAACAAGATAAAGTTGTAAGCTGGCTTCCTCTTTATCATGATTTTGGTTTGATTGCATGTTTTCATATTCCGCTTGCTTATGGAATCACTTCCATTCAAATTAATCCTTTTGAGTGGGTGCTTGCACCTGTGCTTTTATTAGATGTGATAACAAAAGAAAAAGCGACTTTAACATGCATGCCGAATTTTGCATATAATGTTTTGGCAGAAAAAATTGATGACGAAGAATTGGAAGGAATTGACCTTTCATCATTACGTGCAACAGTAAATGCCGCTGAACCAATCCGTCACGATAGCCATGAAAAATTTGTTGCTAAGTTTCAAAAATACGGCTTTGAGCCAACTGCACTTGCTTGTTTATATGGAATGGCAGAAGTTACTCTCGGTTTAACCTGTCATCAGCCCGGTAAACCAATTACAGAATTATATGTTGATAGAAATGAATTATCGCATGGCGTTTTAAAATTTGCCGACAAAGATTCGGTTGTTCGTGTCTGTGTTTCTTCCGGTAAACTTATTGATAACGGCTATGCACGTATCGTTGATGAAAACAGAAAAGATATTGCAGACGGACTTGTAGGCGAAGTTGCTGTTAAATCAGTTTCGATGTTTGATGGATACCGTAACTATCCGGAAAAAACTGCAGAGGTTGTTGAAAACGGCTGGTATTTTTCCGGCGATTACGGTTTTAAATACAATGATGAATTTTTTATTATCGGCAGAAAGAAAGATTTAATTATTGTTGCCGGAAAAAATATTTATCCCGAAGATATTGAAGATGTTATCAATCAAGTTGAAGGAGTTATCCCCGGAAGAGTAATTGCGTTTGGCGAAGAAGATGAAAAAATGGGAACCGAACAGGTTGCCGTTGTTGCCGAAACTAAAGCCGAAACCGATAAAGAGAAAAACGATTTGCGAATTGCAATCTTAAAAACCGGAATGACAATAGATGTAAATATTCATTTGGTTTATCTCGTTCCTCCAAGATGGCTTATTAAAAGTTCTGCCGGTAAACCAAGCCGGAAAGCCAACAAAGAAAGAATATTAAGCCGTGAAGATAAACAAGTTTGGAGCAGATAATGATTACACAAGAATTAAAAAATGTTATTCTCAAAGAATTAAATCTTGACGAATATAATCTTCAAGATGAAACAACCGCACCGGAAGTTCCGGGCTGGGATTCTTTGAACCACGTTAATATTATTTTAGCTGTGGAAAAAAACTTTAACGTTAGATTTAAAAGTTATGAAGTGCTGAAATTGAAAAATGTCGGCGACCTTCAAAAACTGCTTGATTCAAAACTTGGAAAATGATAAGATTATTCTGAGCCCCGATGAAATCGGGAAGTAACTGTCCGCATTTTTCTGTCGCCGGCAGAAAAATTTGGCGGTTAAGCTTAATCTAATTTATGATAGAAAATAATTTTTCGATGAACATAAACTTTGCCAAAATATTTGACCTGCTGAAATACAACCCGTCTGACCCGCTGTTGTTCAACACAAGTTTATTTATGATTCTTTTCTTTTTCTTCCTTATAGTTTATAATTTATTAAGCAGGCACAATACGGCAAGAAATCTATCGCTTATAATTTTTTCATTTTACTTTTATTATAAATCATCAGAATACTTTGCTGGAATATTAATTGTATCTGCCGTAATTAATTTTTTTATTGGCAAATGGATTTCCGGCACAGAAAATTTTTCGATAAAAAGAATTTTTCTTGCTCTTGCTCTTATTCTTAATCTTGCTCTGCTCGGTTATTTTAAGTACACAAACTTCTTGATGCAAATATTTAGCAGTCTTAGTGGAAATGAATTTAATCCTTTAGCAATTTTTCTGCCGATAGGAATTTCCTTCTACACATTTAAAGCACTTACTTACGTTTTTGATATTTACTACGAAACAATGCCGCCGGCAAAAAGTTTTTTGGATTTTATTTTATATCTCTCCTTTTTTCCGAATGTACTAATGGGACCAATCGACCGCGCAGCAGATTTCATTCCGCAAATAAATAAAGAGCCGTTTATTTCTAAAGAAGATCTCGGAAGGGCAACATTCTTAATTTGTACGGGACTTATCAAAACCGTAATTCTCAGCAGTTACATTGAAGATAATTTTATCGGTCGTGTGTTTGAATATCCGCTTCGTTATACCGGTGTTGAAAACTTAATTGCAATTTATTCTTATGCTATACGGCTGTACTGCGATTTTTCCGGCTACACAGATCTTGCAATCGGTATATCGCTATTCCTCGGTTTTAGGATAATGGATAATTTCAATTCTCCTTTCAAAGCAACAAGTGTTGCTGATTTCTGGAGGCGCTGGCATATATCACTTTCTACGTGGTTAAGAGATTATCTTTTCAAACCAATACAAATTTCAATTCGAAAATTTAGAATGCTTGGCAATATTGTTGCACTGCTCGTAACTTTTTTTGTCTGCGGTTTATGGCACGGTGCCGGCTGGAATTTTATTCTTTGGGGTTTGTATTTCGGTGTGCTGATGTCAATTGCTTTGATTCTTCAGAAACCGAAAGAGAAACTTTATAAAGCATTAAAAATTTACAACACAAAATTTTTAAGATTTTTCCAAACCCTAATTACTTTTCATTTAATTGTGTTTTCATTTCTTCTTTTTAGATTGAGCAGCTTACAAACGATTAAAGATATGCTCGATCAAATACAAATCTTTTTCCATGGAGAAGTTTTCTGGCAGTTTATTGAAAGGATGCCTTTGATTTTTGGGTTGATTGTAATTGGATTTATCTCACATTACTTTCCCGTTAAAATTGAAAATTCAATTAAGAACGGTGTTACCAATTTACCGCTTGCCGGAAAAATTATTTTGCTAGTATTTGTCATCTGGCTCGCAGCTCAATTTAAGTCCGCCGATATACAGCCGTTTATTTATTTTCAATTCTAAATTGAGACGTAGTTAATATTTCTTCTCATATCCATCCACATTTATTTTCCTATTCACGCTCATATACTTAAAATGCTTCCTAAACTTTGTTTTAACTCCGTTACTTTTTGCATAATTTTTGATAAATTGAAAGTGCAATTTGAAGCAAGAGTTACAATTTAGGCTTCAATAAACAACACAAATGAATGATTTACAAACTGATTGCGGATAATATTTATTGCGTAACAAGATTTTAATAATACTTTTTCTGATTTCATGTTTTCAATTATCATATTCACAACAGAAAACAGATTCCGAACTTTTTAAACGCACCGGATTACTTCACATGCAAGCCGGCCGTTATGGCGAAGCAATAGATCAATTCAATAAATATATTTCCGTAAACGCCCGCGAACCCGAAGGTTACAACTTACGTGCAATGTGCCGTGAAAAACGTCTTGAGTATGAAGCGAGCCGTCTTGATTACCGCCGTGCAATTGCTCTTGAAACTACCAATTCAACCAGACGCGCAGAGTACGAAAGAAACCTTCAGCATTTGATTGATATTTGGTATCCGCTGTTATATAAAAAAATTGAAGGTCATCAGCGCGATATTGCAATCGATCCAAACAAAGCGTTTAACTATCTCGAAATTGGTAAATCGTATAAGCTGATGGAAATTTGGGATAAAGCTGAACTATGGTACGATGAATATTTAAAGAGAGATGATAATGCGTCGCCCGATGAAATTATCCGTTACACAGAAGTACTTGCTCACACCGGAAGCATTGTTAAAGGAGAACGTATTCTAAAAAAATATGTCGAACGTTATCCTTCCGATTGGCGTTTATGGAGCCGCTATGGTTATTTCACAATGTGGCTTAGTAAATATCAAATTGCAATAAAAGCTTTTCAAACTGCTCTTGGCTATAAACCATTCTTTAAAGAGGCTCAAGACGGTTTAGATATGGCAACCAATCAAGCATATTTAACTCAAGAAAGTCCGCGCGCTTTTGAAAAAGAATATCCTATAGACCGTTATTATCGAATTCTAAGAAGAACACCTAGCGATATTGAAACGAGATTAAAATTGGTTGATGATTTGATTCAAGCAGACCGTTTGGAAGAAGCATATCAACAGCTGCAATATATTGGCATTACAAAACCGGATGATCCGCGCTACAAAGACAAGTGGACTTTTGTAACTGATAAACGCAATACCACTTACCGTGAAAAACTTACAAATGCAAAATTAAGTCTTGCGTCAAATCCCGCTGATAAAGAAGCATTAAAAACTGTTGCAGAGTTTTATGAATATCTTGCCAATTACGACAGCGCCGCTGTTATACTTGATAAATATTTTGAGCAGTATCCAGATGAAAAAGATGGTGCATTAAGATTTAGATGGGCGCGAATTTCCGCATGGGACCGCCAATTTGATAAAGCAATTGATATTATGGATAAACTTCTTGCCGATTATCCGAACAATACAGACTATCAACTCTTTCGTGCGCAAGTTTCTGTTTGGATTAACCGCGATATTGATCTTGCAAAAAAATATTTAGAGAATGTTTTAAGAGCATCTCCAAATAATGTTCAAGCACTTGTTTCGATGGGATCGATCAAAGTTATAGAACAGGATTTTGATGCCGCCCAAGATTTAGCTAATAAAGCAAAAGATCTTGATCCAACTAATGATGATGTAATCAAACTGCAGTCTAATATAGATTGGCAAAAGTTGAGATTTGAAGAAGAAAAACTTTATAAAATTCTTGAGCAAGGAAGAGAAAAAGTTCTTGAAGAAAAATTTTCGGATGCGCTTCCGTATTATGAAGAATACATTGCCAAAGCAGAGCCTAACAACTTAATATTAAAAGAATATGGCGATGTTTTCTTCCGTGCAAAATTGTACAGTAAAGCAATGGATACATACAACCAGGTTCTTGCCGCCGGGCCAAATTACGAAGCCCAAAAAGCGCGTGCTAATTTATTTTATGTTACCGGTGATTCGGTAAGTGCTCTACGGGAATATAAAAGTTTAGTTAAGCAAGACTCAACTGATTTTGATGTTTATTTAACTCTTGGCGATACTTATGCAAAATTAAAAGAACCGGATTCTGCACGAACCGTATACAATCAGCTTTTAGATTGGAAAAATCTTGACTCAACCAAAATTGGATTAATCAATCAAAGAAAAAAGTGGCTGCCTGTAACCGGAGTAGCGGCTATCTTCGAATCATTTCCAAATTATGTAGGACTCGCACCAATATTATCCTACTATACAGATAATCTAAGTTTCAGATTATTAAGCGGAGGCGGAAGGTTAGAGCTTGGTGTTACTAACTTTCTTTCGTTTGGAATTTCGTTCATTCGAACATCTCTTAGGGCAAATGCAGCAAGTTTAGACGAGGATGTTCTTAATACAATGTATTTTACCGGCGAACAATTTTTTACATCATTTAAAGGATTATTCATTCTAAGATTTTCGGATAACCTTTCAGCCGGAGTTGGATTGGGTACTTTAGGCGCACAAGGAAAATTTAACAGAATCGATAACGATGTTTTTATTCGATATGAAAGAAGAGATACAGTTAATGTTACAGTTAATTATCAAAACACCGATGCATCTATAATTCTTTATTCCCCGTATCTTCTCGATATTCGTCAATATGCCTCATTGTATAGTTTAAGCGGGTATTATAAAAATAGAGAAGGATTAAAAATTGCAGGTCATTTTCAATATGTAGGAGTTGATGATGGAAATGCCGGTAATGATTTCAGTATTAGAGTAGGAAAATATTTTTGGTCGGACGTAGTTGTTGGTTATGAATATTCTTATTCAAATTACAAATACAAATCAAAATATTATTACTCACCAAGAAATTTTGAATCTCACTGCCTTTGGATGGATAATGACCTTGATAAGAAAGATTATTTAAGGGTATCTATCGGCGGAAAAATTGGAATTATTCCTCAAAGTACATTAATTGCTTTGGAAGGACATATCGATGCAGAATATAAACCGACTAAAAGATTAATTCTTTCTGGTAAGATTAGTATAGGAAGTACTTCCAGAGATAATTCCAGTTATCGATACTTTTCAGGTCAGGCATCGGTTTACTGGAATGTGTTTTAAATTTCTTTTGTATTTCATTTCTATTAATTATCCAAATTGGAGTTTTATTGTTTAAAAAATATTTCCTTAAATGGTTTTTTCTGTTTGCATTATTTTATTTCCAAAATACTTTTGCACAAGAGATTGAATTTTTTGGTGAGGCTAAACAAGGCGGAGTGATAATTTGTAAATGTAAAGATGCATTAAGCGCAACTCTAAATAATACTAAATTACAGATCGATAAGAATGGGATTTTTTTATTCGGTTTTGATCGGGACGCAAAAGGAAATTACAAGCTTACAGTTCATCTTAAAAATAAAAAAACAAAAACATTCAATTACACAATTGAACAAGAAAAATTTGAAGAACAAAGGCTTCGTGTTTCAAAAAAATATGTAAATCCTCCGAAAAAATTTAGTAATCAAATAGCACATGAAAATTATTTGATGAAAATTGCACGTTCTAAAGTCGGAAAGGTTAAGCATGCATTATTTATGAGTGGTTTTGCCTATCCTGTAGATAGTATTGATATACGTGCAACATTTGGTTTACAAAGAATATTAAACGGCAAGCCAAGTAACGTTCACAACGGATTAGATTTTGCAGGCGAAGAAGGTGATTCAATTCGAGCAATTACTGATGGTATAGTTCGTATAGCGGGTAATAATTTTTTTTACAATGGTAATTTTGTTCTTCTTGATCACGGACAGGGTCTAACAAGTGTATATCTTCATATGAGTAAAATAATTACAAAAGAAAATAAAGAAGTTAAAAAAGGTGAAGTAATTGGATTAGTCGGTTCTACCGGACGGGCAACCGGTCCGCACTTACATCTCGGTGTGCAATGGTATAAAAAAAGAATTGACCCGATGAGAGTGTTAAATATTAATTTTGATTCACCCGTCTCCATTGATTTATTCCAGCAGTAAGTAAATTCATTTTTTGTAATGGATGTTAAGACGCCAAGGTTTGGTTTTAAAATTCTTGACAACACATACACATATTATTACCTTGCCATTAAAAAGAAAAAATCTCAGTCTAAGAAAGGCCCAAAACTCTGATTTTTTTTCTCCCATTATAAAAAATTCCACTTTTAATAATTTCTAAACATTTATAGAAAGGCAAATTAATGAATAGAAAGATTTTCTTTTTTTCAGGAATAATTATTGCACTTGCAGTTCTGTTTACTTTCCAGTCTCAAGTTAAAAAGTTTTTTAATTATCAAGAGTCTGAGAAACAATTTGAAGAACGCGAAGACTTTGCAGCAAGAGACAAACAAATGTTTTTAATGTTGCGTGACCCGGCAACAAATGAAATTTCAAAGTATACCTATATTCTTGAAAGACAATTTTTAGAATCAATCCCGCAAAGACTATTTAAAGGACAATCATTAACCTGGGTTGAAAGAGGTCCAAATAATATTGCAGGAAGAGTTAGATCACTTGGCATTGATGTTAGAACTACTACTGCACCAAATATAACAATTATTACCGGCGGTGTTTCGGGAGGTATTTGGAAAACAACCAACAATGGAGCTAGTTGGTCTAAAACAACAACGCCTTCTCAACTTCACAGTGTAACTCATATTATTCAAGATACAAGAGCCGGTAAGCAGGATACTTGGTACGCCGGCAGCGGTTAAAATGATAACGGTAATA
>Ga0233420_10000154_pt1 | contig 31562 bp, 43 predicted proteins | sample Watercolumn_Mata_4_FD_183009 | JGI IMG/M metagenome (GOLD analysis project Ga0233420, IMG submission 183009) | Freshwater microbial communities from Lake Matano, South Sulawesi, Indonesia - Watercolumn_Matano_2014_102_MG | ecosystem: Environmental > Aquatic > Freshwater > Lake | place...
TTTTCCAGTACCCGGACCACCTTTAATGATAATCGCGTTTTTCTTATCTTGATTTAGTCCGTTTCTGGCTATTGCCATTACTTTCTCAAAAGCAACTAATTGTTCATCAAGCAATATATATCTTTTATCTTCTTTTATGACTTGGTTAACCTTTTTTAAAAGCGAACGACTTGGTTTAAAATTACTATTATTAATTCTATTAATAATCTTTATTCCATCACCATATGAAACTCTTTTGGATAAAAAATTTTGTAAATTTGTTACGTCATTAGCACAGAAAATAGGAAATCTATCGTAGTAATTCTTATAAATATCATTAAATAATGGGTCTTCTTGTTGGGGAAAATAATTATGGAGATAGGAACAAGATTCAAGATTTATTTTATTGCTTGCATCATAAAAAACTTCTAAATTATCCTGTAGATACATTTGGTATTGTCCAACCTGTACAGCAGGATGTAATACTTCTCTATTTGCGCCGCCAACAAAGGTTATTACTTTTTCGCTATCAGTTGATTGACATTTTTCCCATTGTTTCAGTTCTATAATCACAGCATTATCATTTCCGTTATTATCTTTTCCACAAACTAAGCAATCTAAACGTTTTGAATTTAGAGGAAGCTGATATTCAAGAATGATTCCTTGATTTTGAAAATGCAGATATTGTAATACTCCGCTGATTTTTGATAATGATTCTCGCCAAGATTTTTTTTCTGATTCTGGAGGATTATATCTGAAATATTCAAAAAAAGCTGTGGTAAGTTTTACTGTAATTTGATTCTGGACAGCATCGGTGATAAATTCTTCTGCACTCCCCGCATAAAGTCTCATAATTTTGTATATTTGATCGCTTTTCCTTTGGATTTTGCTATTGGATATTTTTTTGCACTTTTCTTTAGTTTATTTAAGACTGCTTTTTCAATATCGATTCCCAGATCGTCAGCTAGTTCGAGTGTAAAATATAAAATATCCGCAATTTCATCGGCAATTTCTTCAAGATTTTTTTTGTTTTTTGCAAACTTTTTGGATTCTTCTTGGGTTTTCCATAAAAATAGCTCGAGCAATTCGCTTGCTTCTATTACAATTCCTTCAGCCATATCTTTGGGATTGTGAAATTTTTTCCAATCTCTTTCGTCTCTGAAATGCTTTATTTTTGAGAGGATATTTTGAAAGGGTTTATTTATTTGTGGCATATATGCTACAAACAACAAAGTAATAGTTGGATTGATTCTACCAGATTTTGAGGAAGTTTTGTAGTTTATAGTCTACAATAGGAAAAAACTGATTTTACGGAAAAAGAGAGGAGCAAAGAGCGGTTGACAGATATAAATCTATGATATAATAGTAATATCACGATGACTGGACTAGCCTAAGGTTTCGACCGAACGCGAATGCCAGTCTTTTTTTTTGTTCCAACGAACTCCTTAAAAGATCAATACGGACTACATAATTCTGTCTAATGATGTACCCCGCAGCAGAGCTGCGAGGTATCCAGATACAATTGTCATTCCGCACTTGATGCGGAATCTATATAATTTTCTACCTGGATTCCTGCTTTCGCAGGAATGACAGATGTTACCCCGAAGCATAGCTTCGAGGAATTCTTTTGATTAAAAATTTATGAATAGTTTGTCAACGGACTATAATCTACAATAGGAGTGTTTTAGGTTGTCTTTAGGCTTAATTTTGAAGTGAACGTTCCTTGCGGTCCATGACGCGGCGTTCGACTGAGGAGAGGAATTTTTTTCGTACGCGAATGCTTTTTGGGGTGACTTCGAGCATTTCATCGTCATTGATAAAGTCTAAAGCCTGCTCCAATGTTAATGGTGAAGCCGGCGTCAAAGGAACAGATACTCCTTCTCCGGCAGAACGGTTATTAGTTAGTTTCTTTTCTTTACAAACGTTGACTTCAATATCAAACTCTCGGTTTCCAACTCCCACGACCATTCCTTCGTATACTTCTTCGCCCGGACCGACGAATAATGTTCCCCTATCCTGCGCATTGACCAACCCGTAGGTTACGGCCATCCCCGGTTTTACCGCGACGAGCGCTCCATTCCGAACAGTTCCCATATCTGTTCCTTTTGGAAAATAACCCAAGAAAAACGTACTCATGACGCCTGTTCCCCGCGTTTTGGTCATGAGACTTGAACGAATTCCAAGAAGATTGCGGTCTGAAATCTTATAGATTAATCTTACGTTATTTCCATTCGTGGTCATATCTTTCATCTCGCCTTTTCGTTTTCCGAACTCCTCACTTATCACTCCCATGTGTTCTTTGTCAACATCAATTGTCACTTCTTCGTATGGTTCGCAAACAACTCCATTTATCGTTTTATAAATTACTTCCGGTTTTGAGATTTGAAGTTCGAATCCTTCTCTTCGCATCGTTTCGATGAGAATTGCAAGATGCAGCTCTCCTCTTCCGTGAACGATAAAATTCACTCCTTCTTGGTCGAGCTCGATTCGAAGACCTAAATTCGTCTCTTTTTCTTTCAGAAGTCGCTCTTTAATCTGACGAGAGGTACAAAACTTTCCTTCTTTACCTGCGAACGGACTTGTGTTAGGGCCGATAGTGACTTTTATGGTCGGCTCTTCTACTTTTATGGTCGGCAGGCTTTCCGGAAATGCCGGATCAGTAACGGTTTGGCCAATCGTCAATTCTGGAATTCCGGCAACTCCTACAATGTCACCTGCTGAAATCATATCAACTTCCTTTCTCATTAATCCGACTGTTGTATATAACTTTTGCGCTTTATATTGACCTAAAATTTTATCATTTTGAACAAGCGCGATCGACTCGTTTCTGGAAAGATGACCTCTCGTTACTTTTCCGATGCAGATTTTTCCAACATAATTGTCATAATCCAAAGTTGAGATAAGCATTTGGAATGGTTTTACTTCGTCTTTAATGCTATTGGGGATTTCTTTGACTACGGCCTCAAATAGCGGCGTAAGATCACCTTTCATGTTATGGGTGTATTTTTCCGGAAGCTGATAAAATACCTTTCCGTCACGCCCAACCGCATAGAGTGTGATAAATTCCAGCGATGAGTCGTCTTCCGCAAGTTCCAAAAACAGACTTTCGATTTCGCTCATGATTTCCCTTGGCCGCGCATCTTTTTTGTCAATTTTATTGATGACTAAAATGATTTTAAGTCCTGTCTGTAGAGCTTTTTTCAGAACGAACTTTGTCTGGGGCAAAGGACCCTCTGCGGCGTCAACCAGAAGAATTGCGCCGTCTGCCATGTTAATAACGCGCTCTACTTCTCCTCCAAAGTCAGCATGACCAGGAGTATCAATAATATTGATCTTCACATCCTTATACATAACTGCGGTATTTTTGGCTAGAATCGTGATGCCTTTTTCACGTTCCAGATCGTTTGAGTCCATAATTAAGGTTTCACCCATTTCCTTCTGGTTTTCGCGGAATGTATGGGTTTGTTTGAGCATGGCATCAACAAGGGTTGTTTTACCGTGATCCACGTGCGCAATAATGACGATATTTCGAATTTCCATAGTAACAAAAAAGATCCACCGTAGTTGGCGGATCGTAAAAGTATTATACCAAAAATGAGATTATTTTTCGATTATTTCAACAGAAAGTACTTTCACAGGGTTTACCGGTTTTGACGGCTCTCCTATCTTATTCGCTTCAACGGGTCTTTCTGCAATTGTATCAACCACATTCATTCCTTGTATCACTTTCCCAAAGATTACGTAGTTTTTTGCAATTTTATTGTCTTTGTGCATGATGAAAAACTGACTGCCGTTCGTATTGGGTCCTGAATTTGCCATCGCGACTGTTCCACGCGTGTATTCTCCAACAATGGGCTCATCGTCAAACTTATATCCCGGCCCTCCGGTTCCGTCGCCATTCGGATCTCCTCCCTGGATCATGAAATCTTTGAACACTCTGTGAAAAACGGTATTGTCATAAAACTTGTTTCTGGCAAGATACACGAAATTATTAACGGTAATCGGAGTTTGCTTTGCGTTCAATCCAATCACGATATCTCCTACCGTAGTCTTTAGCGTCGCGGTATAGGTTTTGTTCACATCAATCTGCGTCTCCGGTTTTGGAAGGGATTTTTTTGTTTGAGAGGTTGTCTGTTGAGAACTTGCCGAATCTTTTGACGATCCTTTATTATATTGCACCGTAACAAAAACCACTGCGCCTAAAATCAACATTACGACGAAAGCAATAATGGTTGTTTCTTTGTTCATGGATTATTTTTTGATTTCTTCACCAGTCGGTAGACCGGAACAATCTGGCGGAGCTCTCCGTCGGGAGCTTCTATGACATTCGTACCCGCAACCCTCTGATATTCCTGAAGGTAGCCGGACAATTTATCCTCCATATCCTTCAACTCAGCCTGAAGGTCTTTCACTTTTACCATGACTGTTTCGACCGCCGGAGTTTTCATGATTCGTTGTTTTATGGCATTTTTTTGCCGGGTGAGTTCTTTGGATTTCTCTGAAAGCTCGTGATACTCCTGATCTCCTTCAAATGCGTCTTTTACCATCTTTTTTTGTTCTTTCAGCTGCGCTTTTAGCTCGATCATTGTCTTATCATAATCGTTAATGAGAGTCGTTAAATCAAGAACGGTCATTGCAGAATGTACCATAAGAACTTTATCTTACAGACAGGAACTGTATACGTCAAGAGTCTTTTTCGTCATTTCTTCAAATGAATATTGCGGAACAATGTGTTTATAGTCAAAAACCGGTTTTTTCGTGAGAAACTGCTGAATTTTTTTTATAACATCGGTTTCATCATGTGGATCAAAAGACAGATATTCATCATTCAAAAGTTCTCTGAACACTTCAATATTTGAGCCTATAACCAGACAATTGAAGTATGCCGCTTCAATAACCGGCAGTCCAAACCCTTCTGAAAATGACGGATGAACTAACGCCTGTGCGTTTGTGTAGAAATATTTCAGGTCTGCGGCTGTTACGTTATGATAAAAAATAATGTGTTTTTTCTGTTTTAAATCGCCAACAAGCTGAGCTAATTGCTCTGCAAAATAATCCTTTGGTCCGATGAGAACAAGTACACTGGGTGAACCTATTTTCGAGAACGCCCGGATTAATGTTTCAACATTTTTATGAGGATAAAAATTCCCCACATACAAGAAAAACGGCTTTGCAAACTTTTTTGGGGGCGCGGTATTTTCTTTTACTTTTTGAAGTTCTCTATCAATTCCTTCATAAATAGGAATAATCTTGTCTCCTAAGGCGTGTCCGTATAGATCAATGAGTTGTTTTTTCACTGTTTTGGAGGGCGTGATGATTTTGAGGGCTTTTTTTACCTGCGCTTTAATCACCGCCTTGAAAACTCGGTGTTTTATTTCGTAAGATAGCGGGTCTTTCGTAGACGCCTTGCCTGTTTTAAAAAACATGGGCGTTGCGTCGTGAACAGTGCTCACAAACGGCCGTCTGTATAAAATCGGGTAGCTGAAATAGGTAAAATGTATCAAGTCAAGATTGTCTCTGTATGTTTCGTATAAAAATCGCGTCTGTTCGCTGAACGTATGCCAATAGGAACTGACCGGCCTTTTGACAAAATTTGTATTCCAAAACGTCGCCTTGTCTTTGTCTGCTTCGAGAAGATAGATTAAAAATTGCACATTGTCTGGCGCTAACTTTTGAAGATAATACAAAAGGTTGCGCAGATATGTTCCAACGCCTGTTTGAAAATAGAGCCGTGCGTCAATACCGATTTTTTTCATGAGAGTCGAGCTTTTAAATCGATAACGCTGTAAATCAATTTGTTGGCAAATTCTGAGTTCGTTTTCTCATAATGTTTTTTGTAAAAAATCTTCATCGCGTTATAGAAGTGTTTCTGTATTTGTTTCCGGACTCGATGATCCGCGGTTCCAAGACCGCTTACATACTTAAGATGCGTTACGTGAAAAAGCGGATAGTAAAGAATTTTGTATCCTAGCTTTTTAATTCTGTACGAAAGATCAATGTCTTCTCCGTACATAAAAAAGTCTTCGTCAAATCCGCGAACCTTGTCTAATGCCTTTTTTCTCGAAAGGTAGAAGGCGCCGCTTGGTGAATCTATCTCATGGATAGTTCTTAAATCTAATGAGGTCAAATGGTATCCTCCGAAAATACTACCAATCATTGGTAGCTTGCCGAATAACCGTTCAAGTTTCGAAAAATAGCAAAAAGAATTCCAAACTGTAGGAAATCCCCGATGAGAAGCAGGATCAACTGTTCCGTCAGTCAAATCTACTCTCACCGTGCACACGCCGACTTCTGGCCTCGAATCCAAATAATTGAGAAGCCTTTTGAACTGAAGTTTTTTAATGATAACGTCTGAATTCAGAAACAATATGTATTCCCCTTTTGCTGTTTCCAATCCCTGATTATTTGCCTTCGCAAAACCGAGATTTTTTTTATTTTGAATAACTCGCAACTCGTTAATCCGTAAACTCGTCAATAATTTAACTGTTCCATCGGTAGACGCATTATCAATGACGATAATCTCAAAATCAAGGTCTTCCATTTGAAGCGTTTTGAGAAGTGATTCTATGCACTGTTTTGTGACTGTTTTCGTGTTATATGAAGGAATTATTACGGAAAGTTTTGGCATACTTCATTATTATAATCGATTCTGTTAGCAGCATCACCGTTTCGGCGATTGTTTTGCTTTTCTTGCTTTGCCGCCTTTTCCTACTTTTCTTCGTTCTTTCTTTCGTGGATCTCGAGTTAATAGGCCTTCTTTTTTGAGGAGCGGTCTAAAGGTTTCCTTGTCAACTAACTCCAACGCCCGAGAAAGTCCGTGTACGAGCGCGTCGAGCTGTCCTTTTTTTCCACCACCAAATATTTGGACAGTGACTGCAAATCGATCAAGAGAGTTCGTCAGTTTTAAAGGCATTGAATAATATTCTTTCTCGTAAAGAGAAGGAAATAGTTGCTGTATCGGCACATTATTAAGATATATCTCTCCCGCTTTAAGCTTTTTATCCCCTACTGTCGCGATTTTGTCTTTTGAGACGAGATGAAGACGCACTCTTGCAATTGATCTTTTTCTTCTTCCAACTCCCTCAAAGTATTGAACGTCTTTTGTTTTTTTCGGCATAAGTCTAATATGACTAATTTGTCTAATTAGCCTAATTTTCTAAATTTATCTCCATATGGATGTTTCTCATCCGCAAAGACATAGAGTCTTTTTAACCGTTGACCTCTTAATTTATTTTTTGGCAGCATTCCTGAAACTGCGTGTTTGATGATCTCTGCCGGATTTTTTTCCATGAGCGTTTTGTACAAGACTTTCTTTAATCCACCAGGATAGCCTGAATATCTTGTGTATTCTTTTGTCTCGGATTTCTTTCCTGTTATTACAACTTTTTTCGCATTTATCGCAACAACATAGTCGCCCATATCAAGGTACGGAACATAGTTAACCTTATTTTTCCCCTGCAGTATCGTGGCAATCATCGGCGCTACCCTTCCGACTACTTTTCCTGCAAGATCAATAAGAACCCATTCTCTTTTTATATCTTTTTCCTTCACCGGTTTTGTCGAGTACGTAAGACTAGACATGTCAGAGTTTGGTTATTTTGAATTTGGAACTTGTGATTTATTTGGTTTTTTGGATTTTGGATTTTGGATTTTTTTATTTTGCTTTGGTGTTTCGATAATAATAGGATATGCCCATTCAAGCCGAGCTATCTCTGACCCATCAGAACTCCTTGTTCCAAGTCTGGCTATTTTTACATATCCACCAGTTTTGTCTTTAAGCTCTGGACCGATTGTTTCAAAAAGCAAATTCTTGATTTTCTTATCAGTTACATACTTCAATACATAGTTTTTGTTGGCTTCATTTTTTTCTTTTGCTTTTTCAACAAGTTTCTCAATGAGCGACTTTAATATTTTTGTCTTTTTTAGGGTAGTCGTAATCTTTCCTGCGGCTAAAAAATTAAATACGAGCTTTTTGACAAGCATCTTATTCGCATCTTTTCCCGCTCTGAATTTAATTTTTTTAATTCTGTGGTGCATATTGGACAAATGAGTCTAATTAGACTCATTAGTTAGCTCAACTCAATCCCCATCTTTTTTAACTCTTCTTCGATGAGCTCAATAGATTTTTTTCCAACACCCTTCATATTGGTGAGCTTTTCTTTTCCGGCCTTTACTAAATCCGCAACTGTTTCGATGTGCTCTCTTAAAAGCGCATTAATAACGCGTGAAGGAAGACTCAGTTCGTCAATAATAATCTCATAAAGTTTTTTGTCAATCAGTTCTTGCTTTGCTTCCTCTTCTGTCTGTTCTAATTTAAGCTTTGGCGTATCTTTTCCTGAAAGAAAATACGCAAAGAAATTTGCAAGAATTTCTGACGATTTCTTTAAGGCATCTATCGGCTTTATGCTTCCATCGGTCCATATTTCGAGAGTCAATCGGTCAAAATTCGTTTTTCGTCCCACACGCGCTTCTGTGACTTTGAAGTTCACCTTTCGTACAGGAGAGAAAAACGCATCGATCGGAGTGAATCCGTACTCTTTCTTCTCTCTCTCTTCAACGGGTGAATATCCCATACCAACCTCAACAATCGCTTCCAACTCGAGCTTTCCTTTTTCGTCTGTGATCTCCCCAAGGTAGTGATCTGTGTTTACCGGTTTTACCTCGCCTTCGAGATCTTTGCCGTATATTTTCCCTGGGCCTTTTGCGCGGAGTTCGACTTTAAACGGCCCCTCGCCTTTTGCGTCGAATTTTAATCCTTTGAGATTCAACATAATTTCCATCGCAGATTCTTTTACACCCTTCAAGGTGCTAAACAAATGTGGAACGCCTTCAATCTTTACATTCGTAATTGCTGTTCCCTCAAGAGACGAAAGGAGCGTCCGTCGAAGCGCATGACCTAAGCTCTGTCCGAAACTTAATGGCAACGGCTCTAAAATAAACTTGCCATATGTTGCGCTTTCTTCAACTTTTTGCGTTGAAAAATTAGGATTAATCATACAAAAATATAAAAATTGTAATTAGCGTGAATAATATTCAATCACTAACCTTAAATTTACCTGTTTTTCGACTTCATCATGTGTAGGTTCTGCCACAAGTTTTCCCATCGTTGCTTTTCGCTCAAGCCACGAAGGAACAATAACGTCTTTATTCACTAAGCTTTTTTCTATATACGGAATTTTTTGAGATGCTTCTTTTGAAAATCCGATCATATCATTTAAATGGACCTGATGAGACGGGATTGTTAATTTCTTATCGTTCACCGTTATGTGGCCGTGGCGAACCAGCTGGCGGGCAGATGCCCGTGTAGGCGCCATGCTTAGTCTATAAACCACATTGTCTAGCCTTTTTTCTAGGAATTGTCCAACATAAAGCGCCGTGTTCCCTTTTTTCACACTCGCCGTCTTAAAATATTTTTTCAGCTGTTTTTCTGTAAGCCCAAAGATAAAACGCAGCTTTTGTTTTTCTCTAAGCTGCATAGCTCTATCTGACACCTTTCTACGGCTTTTTGTTCCGTGTTGTCCAGGCCGTATATTAAGTTTTCGCAATAATTGAGCATGGGATTTTGATCCGGGTGTTTTTAATCCAAGATCCACTCCTTCTCTTCGTGCTAACCTATTTTTTGGTCCAAGATAACGCATCTCTTTAAGCCTTAAACATCTAACTTTTAACTTTTTTACGTTTAATGTTTGATGTTTGACGTTAAATGCATCAAACTCTTCTAATTTTTGGCGGCCTTACGCCATTATGCGGAATCGGCGTAATGTCAATAATCTGATTAACTTCAATATTAGAACCTTTTATTGTCCGTAGAGACGCTTCTCTCCCAGGCCCGATTCCTTTTACGAAAATATCCGCGCTGCGAAATCCATATTGATCCGACGCCTTTTTTAGAGTCGCTTCGGTCGTAATTGTTGCGGCGTATGGCGTTGATTTTCTTGTTCCGGAAAACCCATACATGCCGCAAGAACCAACGGCAATCGGATTTCCCTTCTCATCGGTCACCGTAATCAATGTATTATTAAATGTTGCGGTGATATAGATTCTGCCCGACTCGATAATCTTTTGTTGTTTTTGTTTAATCATGATTTTGTGAAACGTGAAACTTGGAACATGAAACGTTTTACGTTATACGCTTTACGTTTTACTTTTTCTTCGCTTCTGCAATTTCTGTTTGTGTTTTATTTTGTTCCAGTTTTGCCCAAACTTCTTTTCTTAATGCTCCGACTGTTTTTCTTTTTCCTCTTTTTGTTCGCGCATTTGATCGCGTCCTCTGACCCCGCACCGGAAGTCCTTTTGCATGGCGAACTCCCCGATAGCTCCCAATCTCTCTCAAACGCTTTATATCTTCGTTTATCTGTTCTTTGAGGTTTCCCTCAACCTTATAGTCCTTTTCGATAACCGCAGTGATTTTTTTTAGGTCGTCTTCTGATAAATCTTTTACTCGTTTATGTAGATCTATTCCGACCTGCTTCAAAATCTTTCCCGAGTTAGTCCAACCAATGCCATATAAAAGCGTGAGCGCGTATTCAATGCGTTTATCATCCGGCAATGTGTTTCCTAAAAGTCGTGCCATATATTAATCTAAAAATTATTTATTTTTTATTAACGAATTGGGAATTAACGTATTAAAATTCGTTAATCCGTTAATGCGTTAATTGATAATTCAAAATTATAGTTATTACCCTTGTCGTTGTTTGTGCTTGGGATTTGAACACGTAATATATAACTTCCCTTTTCTCTTTACCAACTTGCACTTTGGACAAATTTTTTTAACTGATGATTGTACGCGCATAAGTATTACATCCGAAAAACAATTCTTCCTCTGTCAAGATCATACTGAGTCAATTCTATCCTTACTTTATCTCCTGGCAAAATCTTGATATAATGTTTTCGCATCTTTCCAGATAAATAACAGAGAATGACTTTTTCCGAGTTAAATAACTTTACTCGAAAAAGCGTGTTGGGGAGGTTCTCAATAACTTCTCCTTCCACAACAATTACATCGTCTTTCATAGTTCGACTCCGCTCACTATAAATAAAACTTATATTTTACCATAAATTTACGTTAAAACTACTGTTTCTTTATCGGTGACCGCAACGGTGTGTTCAAAACAGGCGGAAAGGCTCCTGTCCTTAGTAACCACTGACCATTCACTGCCTGTTTCATACACAAATCGTTCTGCTCCGATCGAATATATCACCTCAATGGCAATCACAAGACCCGAGCGAATAGGCACGGTTCTCTCGATCGGAGCGTTGAGAAATCCAAACACATATGGATCCTCGTGGAGCTCTCGTCCGATACCGTGACCGGTCAATTCTTTGACTATTTTGTACCTATTTCCATAAATTTCTCGCTCTATGGTTTGAGAAATGTGTCCTATTCGGTTGCCCAATTTAGCTTGATCAATCGCCTTGTACAGTGCTTTTTTTCCTACCTCTAAAAAACGAAATACAGAGCTATCATTATTTTCTCCGACGACCACCGTGTCTGCGCAATCGGTATGAAATCCTTTATAAAACATTCCTATATCCACCGTTACTATGTCACCCCCTTTTAGTCTCCTCTTTGACGGAGGAGTATGCACTATCTGTTCATTTATCGGTATACAGATACTCCAATGATAGCCGGGTACTTTCTTAAACGATGGTTCGCCATTGTACTTACGAATTAAAGATTCTGCTTTCCTGTCGATTTCTTTGGTTGTTGCTCCAACGCGGATTGATGACATGAGCTTTTTAACAACATTTCGTAATCTTCTTCCTCCCTCTCTCATAATCTCTATCTCCTCTTGAGTTTTAAGGTGTATCATTAGTCCGCGCTTCACGAAAAATAAATAGTTCTATATATGAGTTCAAGCTTGTCTCGAAATTCTTCTACAGAATAGTTGTGTTTAATAAGATAATCTGCGAATGCAAAAGTTGGACCCATGTTTGTGCCAATGAGCTCATTGATATCTCTTTCCTCTCCGTACAGATTTCTGCGATGTTCTCTGCGAGAGATTCTTTTGTACCGGACCTCTTTATCCGCATAAATCGCCAAGACAGCAACTTTCGCCTTGGGAAAATTCTTTTTTAGAAAGAGATATTCTTCCCAGCTTCTCAATCCGTCGATTACTATAAACATATTCTTTTCTAGGGCTTTTTGGATTTTTTTTTCATTTAATAGAGCCAGTGCGTGTTGTCCATACTTTGCGCGTAGCTCTTCTCGCACTTTCTTATGGACCGACTCTTCGTGCGGCAATCTTTTTTCATCAATATAATCATTAATTACCTTGCCGAAGGTAATAACCGGCAGACCTATGTCTTGAAAGTACGTCGCCGCCTCTGTCTTACCAGAGCCAGGCAATCCGACAATTGCAATAATCGTTTTTTGCTTTCGTTCCCAAGTAGTAATCTGGTTCTTAATTAATTGTTTTCCTATACTTTTTAATATTTCTCCATTGACTGTTTCTATCGACTGAGTTCCGTCAACCACCAATAGTCTTCCTTCTTCCTCATAGAAATCCAAAACGGGCATAGTAAGTTTATTGAAAAGATCTATTCGTTTTTTCAGCGCCGGCAATGTCTCATCACCTCTCTCCGAATCTTTCCGGTGGAAAAGCCTCCAGATTGCTTCTTTTTCTGGAATCTTCAGATAGATGACTCTATCTACATTGTTTTTAAATTTTTTTGCTTGCGGAATAGTTCGCGGGAATCCGTCGAGAATATATCCTCTTTTGTATTCCGGCCTCGATACATATTCATTCACAATTTCGATTGTTTTTTCGTCCGGAATAAGAAATCCCGCGTTCATCGTTTCTTTAATATACCGACCGAGCGCCGTCTGTTCCTTTGCTATCTCTCTAAAAATATGACCGGTGGAGAGATAAGGGATTTTTAACTGTTTAGACAGCAAATTTCCCTGCGTTGACTTTCCTGAACCTTGAATACCGATTAACACTAATTTCATATGACTAATCTAACTTCTTTTTTTCCTTGTGGACCGTGCGTTTTTTGCAATTATTGCAATATTTTTTCATCTTTAATGATACAGTAGTGTTCACCTTATTTTTCTCGGTAACATAATTCTGTTTGCTGCAGACTTCACAGATGAGTCCGACGAGTACGCGTGAGCCTTTTTTTGCCATAGTTTTTTATTTTACAAACTTTTCATAACTTCGCATGACAAGCTGCGCTTCAACCATTTTGAATGTCTCTAAAATAACCGATACAACGATAAGAATTCCTGTTCCGCCGATTACGAGATCGCTGATGCCCGTAATTTTTGACATAACCGCAGGAAGTACCGCAATAATCCCTAAGAAGATTGCTCCTACGCTGGTAATTCTGTAAAGAATGTTTTGTAAATATTCTTTTGTAGCGATACCAGGTCTTATTCCAGGGATGAATCCTCCGTGTTTCTGGATTTCTTCCGCAATCTTCTGAGGATTAAAAACCACAATCGTATAGAAATATGTAAATCCAATTACCAGAATGAAATAGAAAAAATTGTAAAAAAATCCAGACGGTGAAAAAACCTGAACGAGAAAGCGGGCGAATCCAGCCACGGCGGGGTTTTTCACATAGGCAAAAAAATTGCCGATGAGCTGAGGAAACAATACAAACGAAACCGCAAAAATAATCGGAATTACTCCGGCTTGATTGAGCTTCAACGGAAGGTAGTTCGTTGCTCCTTGATAGATTCTATTTCCTTTTATTCGTTTTGCGTAAAATACCGGAATTCTCCGCGTTGATTCGTTGATAAATACGATTGCCGCAACGACAATAATCGAAAGAACTGCAAAAATAATGATGTTGAAAATGAGCTCTTGGTTTACAGTCGCGAGTGTACGTCCGAACAATACCGGCACTCTTCCAACGATTCCGGCAAAAATCAAGAGAGAGATTCCATTCCCGAGCCCAAATTCGGAAATAAGTTCGCCAAACCAGACAAGAATAAATGTACCCGCAACCATGGTAAGAATAAACGAAAAAAACTCAAGCGGCGGTAAAACTCCGATTATTTTTTGATTTTTTAACAGGACAAAAATACCAATAGACTGTACTACGGTAAGAGGAACCGTCAAAAAACGCGTATATTGGTTAATTTTGTATCGACCATACTCTCCTTCTTTTGAAAGTTGTTCGAGCTTGGGAAAGATTACGGTCAAAAGTTGAATGACAATAGACGCATTGATGTACGGATTCAACCCAAGAGCCATAACCGAAAAATTAATGAGCGTTCCACCAGAAAAAATATCAAGCAATGATAGAAATTGATTCTGGGAAAATAAAACTCTCAATCTTTCCAAATTAATTGCGGGAACGGGTAAGAAAGCGAATAACCGGAATGCAAGAAAAATAAATAAAGTGAACAGTAATTTTCTTTTCAGTTCCGGATCGCGGAAAAGAAGTTTTATTTTATCGCTTATCTCTTTCATAAAATTTTTGTTTTCTAACTTTTCTCCTTATTTTTGGATTATTTCTTCCTTTTCCTCTCAAAAGCGGGTACTTTTTTACCATACGACCTTGGCCTCCTTCAAAATGAATAGGAATACCCTCTCGAGCTTTCTGATGTCTCGTAGTACCTCTTCCTGATTTTGCGCCTTTCCCGCTTCCTAACCCCCGTCCCAGGCGTTTTTTGGATTTATCTACAATTTTTGGTAGGTTTGATAAAAATGTATTCATTTTTTTAATTGTTGTAACGCTCTGATTACCGCGTATGAATTCACAACCTGATTTCGAGAACCAATAATTTTCCCTGAGGCGTTGTAGATGCCCGCGAGATCAAGAATAACTCTGGCGACGCTTCCTACTTTGAGTCCTGTTCCTTCTGGCGCGGGCTTAAGAAGTATGAGCGCAGATTTATATTTTTTAATTATCTGGTGCGTGATTGTATTGCGTCGTATTGAAACAGTAATCATGTGTTTTTTCGCGTATGCGATGGCTTTTTGAATGGCCGGAGGAACCTCTAGTCCTCTACCCAGCCCTATACCGACTTTTCCTTTTCTGTCTCCAACTACCACGAGTGCGGAAAACGATACATAGTTACCACCAGGAATTTTCTTGGATACCCTGCGAATAAGTAACACTCGTTCTTCGATTTTCTGCTCCCCGTTTGGTGAATTCTTGGTCTCTGTATTTTGTGCCTTTTTATCCATCGTTCTAAATTCTAACTTCTAAATTCTAAATTCTAGATTTTCAGTCCTCCTTCTCTCAAGCCTTCAGCTAGTGCTTTTACCCTTCCATTATACGCATACATTCCTCTATCAAACACGCCTGTTTCGATATGCTTTGCTATGAGAGCCTTCGCAAGAAAAAGTCCCGCCTGCTTGGCTTCTTCAGTTTTGGTCTTCTTTCCCTGCTCTTCGTTCCTCTTAGAGACGCTTGAGACAGAAGCAAGAGTCGTCCGCGATCCATCGTCTACTGCCTGTGCATAGATATATTGATTCGAGCGGAAAACAGAGATGCGCGGTTTTTCTTTTGTTCCAAAAATGCCTTTGCTGATTCTTCTTTTTCTTCGCTGTTTTCTGTCGAGGGTTACGTTTTTCATGCTGGTCCAGTTGTTGCGCCGGCTGCCTTTGCTTTTTTGCCGGGTTTAATTCGTAATTTTTCTCCTTCATAACGGATGCCTTTTCCCTTATACACATCCGGCTTCTTCAGTAAGATTATTTTATGGGCAATCTGACCCACAAGTTGTTTATCAACGCCGGAAACGATAACTTTGGTATTGCCATCTACTTGATAAGAGACGCCGGGTGTTTTTTTAAATACGACCGGATGAGAATACCCTAATTTGAACACAAGATCCTCTCCCTGGAGTTTGACGTTGTATCCCGTTCCGACGACCTCGAGTCGCTTTTCCCACAGCTTTTCTACGCCAGATACGCCATTATATACGAGCTGCCTATATAATCCGTGGAGAGATTTTGTTTTCTTTTCTTCATTCGATCTTTTAATAATAAGCTCGTTGTTTTCCATTGTTGCTTCGAGTTCTTGGGGAAGTACTACCATATGCCCCCCCTTAGGACCTTTTACCGTAATTGTTTTATGCGTTACGGTAAGCTGCACTGCTTGAGGAATCTTAATTGTTTTTTGTCCAATCTTCGACATGCTACCAAATATTAAATAGTAACTCTCCGCCTATTTTTTCTTTATGGGCCTCTTTGTTAGTGAGAAGTCCTTTTGATGTTGAGAGTATCGAATATCCAAAACCGCTCAAAACCGGTTTCAGCTGTTTGTGAGTTACATAATATCTTCTTCCCGGTTTTGAAAAGACGCTAACGTCGGTCATAGCAGGCACGCTCTCTTGGTATAAAAGCTCTACGATCAGGACTTTTTTTAACTCTCCTGTCACCGTATAGCTTTTTATAAATTTTAGGCTGACTAGCTTCTTAACAAGTTCTTCCTTGTATCGAGAATACGGTGACTCAATCGATTCTCTATGCGCTAGATAGCCATTTTTTATCCGAATTATAAGATCGATAACTGAGTTTTGCATACTATCTTTAAACTTCTAAATTTATACTTATTTCTTTTTTTGTTTAACGTTTGATGTTTAATGTTATGTTGCTTCAACAACTTTCTTGGTCACTTTTCCATGACTTCTGAACGTTCGTGTCGGCGAAAACTCACCAAGTCTGTGTCCGACCATTGCCTCCGAAATCAATACCTCGATAAATTTTCTTCCATTGTGAATTGCGATCTTGTGTCCGACAAACTCTGGCGCAATCTGTGAACTTCGCGCCCACGTTTTAATCGGCGAATAGTCTTTTGTCTGCTTCTGTTTCAGAACTTTTTTTAATAGATTTTCATCTACGTATGGACCTTTTTTTATTGATCTACTCATATTGGACTAATTGGACTTATAAGACTTATTAAACATATTGGTCTTACCACGATATCTTTCGTACTCCAGGAATCTCACCTTGTAATGCTTTCTCTCGAAAACAGATGCGACACATGCCAAATCGTCTTATGTAGCTTCTTGCTCTTCCGCAAAAAGGGCAGCGATTTCTTTGACGTACCGCAAATTTTTGTTTCTTCTGAAATTTAACTTCGTCCGATGTTTTTGCCATATTTTCTATTAGTCTTATTAGACTAATTAGACTTATTTGTCCAATTTCTTAAACGGAATGCCTAACAGCTCAAAAAGTTTTTTTCCTTTTTCGTGACTCTTTGCGTTTGTAACGACAGTTACCTCTAATCCTCTTATTTTATCAATCTTATCAAAGTTTATTTCCGGAAAAATTGTCTGTTCGGAAAAGCCTATATTAAGATTCCCGTGCTGATCAATAGACGTTTGTGCTATTCCTCTAAAGTCTCTGAGACGAGGTATGACAACTTTTATGAGTTTTTCTAAAAATTCATACATGCGTTTTCCCCTGAGGGTCACTTTTACTCCTATCGGTAAACCTTTTCGGATTTTAAAAGCAGAAACCGATTTTCGAGCCTTTGTAATAACCGATTTTTGACCGGTAATCGTGGTAAGCTGCTCTTGAATCTTTTCCAATACCCCTTTCGTTGATACTGCTTCGCCTGCTCCGACATTTACAACTATTTTTATCGGCCTAGGCGACTGCATGGGATTTCTTAGTTTTAAATCCTCGATGAGTTTTTTTTTGACTTCCTGATTGTAATAATCCATAAAAGGCATAGGACTAATGAGACTTATAAGACCAATTAGACTTATTTGTCCAATTTACTTTCACACTTTTTACACACTCTGTATTTTTTGCTTTTCTCAACTTTATAACCGACCCTTGTCGTTTTTCCGCACTTCGGACATACGAGCATTACCTTCGCTATATCAAGCGGCCGGGGAACCTCAACAGTTCCTCCCTGCGGCATTTTATCGCTTTTCTTTATATGTTTTTTATAAATGTTGATTTTTTGAATAAGAACCCTGCCGCTTTTCTTATATACTCGGTCAACAACACTCTCTCTTCCCTTATCTTTACCTGCCATGACTTTTACCTTATCTCCTTTTTTGATTTTCATAAGTCAAATTAGTCTTATTAGTCTTATTTGACTAATAAATCTCCTCTGCCAAACTTGCAATCTTTGAAAACCCATTGTCTTTCAGTTCTTTTGCGATTGGTCCGAAAATACGTGTCCCTTTGGGGTCTTTGACGTCTTTACCCGCAAGGATCACACAGGCGTTATCGTCAAATCGAATATAACTTCCGTCTTTTCTTCTTCTCTCTTTTCGCGTCCGGACAATAACAGCTGGCAATACTTCTCCCTCTTTTACCTGCGCATATGGTATTGCCTCTTTGACCGTAACATTAATCACCTCTCCAATATATGCATAGCGCCTATTTCCTTTCCTGGGCATACCAATCATAGAGACTTTTTTAGCCCCGGTATTATCTGCCACATTGAGTATTGATCTTAACTGCAACATAGATGATTATTTTTTAACGGTTATTTTTTCTTTAACAATAAAGTGCTTATCCTTTGAAATCGGTCTGGTTTCCTCAATCTCTACCCTATCGCCAACTGCCAGTTCAAGCTTTTCATTGTGCGCTTTGAACTTCTTATGTCGTGTAATAACCTTCTTATATAACGGGTGTCGAAATTTTCGTTCAACACGGACTACGACTGTTTTCTGCATTTTTGTCGAAACCACATCTCCGATAAATATTTTTTTCATACTGTTTTTTCCTGTTCTCCCTTTTGAGTAATTACAGTCAATATAACTGCTAACTGTTTTCTTTTTTTTCTTAATAGGTTTGTATCTTTTGACGGATTAACTTTCTGATTCAGTATCGTCTTGGCAATGTCTTCACGCAAAGCCGTCGCCTGCTTCTCAAGCTCTTTGACTGTTTTTCCCATTAATTCTTTTGTTGTTTTTTTCATAGTTGTTTATGTACTATTTTCGTTTTTACCGACAACTTTGAGGCAACATTTTCAAGTACCAGAATGCTTTCCTCTTTATTTAATCCGTCGAGTTCAAAAAGAATCTTCCCCGGCGTCACCGACGCAACAAAATACGCAACATCACCCTTTCCTGCGCCCATCGTTACCTCCGGCGGTTTCTTCGTAAATGGTTTGTCAGGAAAAATTCGAATCCAAAACTTTCCCGCCTTTTTTGTAGCCCGGGCAAATACGACTCTCGCAGCTTCTATCTCTCTATCTTTTATCCAGCCTGGTACTAATGATTTTAGTCCGAAGCTGCCAAAATTCAGCCTCTCGCCTTTAACGGCAAACTTTCGCCATATTCCTCTGAATTGTTTCCGATGCTTTTGCCTTTTTGGTGCCAACATATGTTTCCCTTTGTCATTCCCGCGAAAGCGGGAATCTATATAGATCCTGAATCAAGTTCAGGATGACAATTTATAAATAAATTGTCACTTGCATATCCACACCTTGACTCCTACATATCCTGATCTCGTCAATGCTGGATATTTTGAAAATTCGACGTCTTCCCGAATTGTTGAGGTCGGAATTGTTCCTTGGAAATATTTTTCCCTGCGTGAAATTTCGGCTCCTGCAATTCTTCCTCCAAGCTGAACCTTTATCCCTTTTCCTCCCGATTCAATCACCCTATTCATCGTATTGTGGACCACCGAACGATGTGGAAAATTCTTTTTCAGTTTTTCTGCGATAGATTGAGCTACATAATAGGCGTTAAGATACGGTTTTTTTACCGGCTCTATCTTTAAATCTAGTTTTGACTCTCTTGCTCCAACGCTATGTTTGAGATATTTCAATACGTATTTTTTTACGTCTTCCAAGCCTTTTCCACCGCGCCCAATTATCATTCCAGGCTTGACTGAATAGATAATAAGAGTAATCTTATTTATTGCGCGTTCAATCTCTATATGAGTCACGGACGCAAATTCCAATTTCTTCATGAGCACTTCTCTTATATGTGCATCAGAAATCAGAGCCTCTCTATAAGCTTTTTTATTTGAAAAAAACCAACGAGAACTCCAGTTATAAAGAATACCGAGTCTCAATCCTTTTGGATGTACTTTTTGTCCCATATTATTTTGTGTTTTTATTTGCTCGTTCTGAAGACGATCGACTTTTGGTCGAAACTTCTTTTTTTGGCTCTACTTTCTTTTCTTGTTTAATTACAGCTTGTTTCGCGCCAAGAACTATTTTTATATGCGAAAATCTTACTTTATAGGGTTTTGCGGTGCCTCGGCCTCCTGGTTTATATCTTTTTAGTTTCTGGCCTTCCTCAACAGTAAAAAGCTTCCATTCTAACAAATCTTCGTCAACTTTTAAAAGATGTTTTGCATTTGTTATAGCTGATTTTAACGCTTGATACAAAACTTTTGCCGAACGCTGCGGCGAATAGTACAAATAATCAAGCGCTGATTCCGGACTCATCTTTTTAATTACCGGTAAATAGAATCGTAATTTTTTTGGCGAATTAGATATATTTTTCAGATATGTTCGCGATTCCATACGGTTATTTTCTTCTTTTAATAATTAATGCGTCGCTCCATTTAACTTTTCTTGTTTTTTTTCCTCTGGCCGGCTTACCCCATGGCGTTTTCGGATGCATTCCTTCTCCAGAACGTCCTTCTCCTCCGCCGTGAGGATGACTGCGAGGATTTTGAGCGGTACCTCGAACGGTTGGCCGAATCCCCATAAGGATCTTTCTTCCGGCATTTCCGATAATTTCTTCTTTGTGGCCGATATTTCCTACCTGTCCAATCGTTGCATAACAATCGGCAAAAAATTTCCTTACCTCTCCTGAGGGAAGCTTGAGATGAACGTATTTATCCTCTTTTGCAATCACTACTGCGTAGCTTCCTGCCCCGCGCATCATTTGACCGCCTTTTCCTGGGTACAGTTCAATGTTATGGACTTGAATTCCAAGAGGAATCTTTTTGAGAGGAAGCGCATTTCCGACTTTTATGTCAGCATTTTCTCCCGCGATAATGGCATCCCCTACTTTAAGGTCTTTCGGATGTATTATATAACGTAGTTCTTTATCTTTATACTCTACTAAGGCAATGTGTGAATTTCTATTGGGATCTTTCTCTATACGCAGTACCTTCGCACTGATTCCGCGTTTATCTCTTTTAAAATCGACTACTCTGTAATATCGCTTCTGTCTGCCTCCCTGATGACGAACAGAAATAGAACCAGAAGAATCTCTGCCCGAATGCTTCTTCAGGATATGAATCAGTTTCTTTTCTGGTTGGGCTTGTTTTGTAATCATGTTTGTGGGAATAAATCAATTGTTCCTTTTTTTACTACAACAAAAGCGATTTTTGATTCTGATAATTTTTTCGTTTTCATTCTTTTTCCGACCCGACGCTCTTTACCTTTTCGTATCATGAGCCTCACCGAATCAACAGACACGTCATATAATTTCTCAAGGGCTGTTTTTACCTGATGTTTATTTGCCTTTAGCGCGACTTCAAACATGTAGGTCTTTTCTTTCGTTAGGTTCGTTGCTTTCTCTGTCAATACGGGCCGAACAATAATGTTCTCAATTTTCATTTTTAATAAAATGCTTTTTCAAAACTGATAACGCGTCATCGATGAATACAATTTTGTCTGCATTTAGAATTGCGTAGGCGTTGAGTGATGGAGCATCAGAGAAGTATACACCAGGAATATTTCTCGACGCAAGAATAAGGTTGTTTGTTTCCATCTTTGGAAAGACAAAGAGAATTTTTTCGTTAAGAATCCCTATGGCCTTCAGAAACTGCACCACGAGTTTGGTTTTAGGAGCTATGCCTATCAGTTCTTTTTCTGCCTGAAGTATCGCATTATCTTTTTGTTTTAGGCTAAGTGCTAAAAAGAGGGACCTACGCCTTTGTTTTTTATTCATTTTTAGAGAATAATCTTTTGGTTTTGGACCACCCACAACTCCTCCTCCAACAAATATTGGAGCTTTAATATCTCCGTGACGGGCGCGACCCGTACCTTTTTGACGATAAATCTTTTTTGTCGATCCAACGACTTCTCCGCGTGTTTTTGTTGAAGCGGTTCCTTGTCTTTGGTTTGCGAGATAGACGCGCACGTACTGTGCAAGGAGTTTCGGGCTTGCGGTCACAGAGAATATTTCCTTTGGAAAAGCAACCGATTCTTTTTCATTTCCTTTTGCATCATAGACTTTGACCTTTACTAATAATTTCGAGCTTACGGTCTGCTTCTTTTCTGTCGATTTAGTTGGAGTTTTTTTTATTCTAGGCATAGTATTAGTGGACCGAAATTATTTCTAACAATCCTCCTTTTGCGCCGCTCACCAATCCCTTGATTAACAATCCTTCATTTGTGGCTTCGATTATTGGAAGATTTTTTATCGTAACTCTGTCTCCACCCATCCTGCCTGCCATTCGTTTACCTCTGTAGACTCGTCCCGGCGTTGTCGTCTGGCCGATTGCTCCGGGCGCGCGTTCTCGATCCGACTGTCCGTGAGTCCTCGGACCTCCGGCAAAATGGTGTCTTTTTACCACGCCTTGGAATCCTTTTCCTTTTGAGATTCCCGAAACATCAACCATGTCGCCTTTTTTGAATAAAAGCGCGGGCTTCACTTCGTCACCAATAAATAGTTTTGTTTCTCCAATTAGTAATCCTTTTTTCTCCCCCTCTTCAAGAAATTTCACCTTGTCACCGAATCTTTCCAGACGGAACTCACGGAAAAAACGAAGCGGGGTTTTCACCCCCGCTTTTGTTACTTTTCCTTGGATTGATTTTTTGATATTTTTGGTTTGACCAAATCCAAGCATGACAGAAAAATACCCGTGCTTGGCCGGCCATTTCATATCAATGAGATAACACGGAGATGTCTTTATAAAAGTAGTAGGTATCCTCTCTCCTTTATCGTCGTACAATTGAGATTGTTCTGATTTTTCGCCTAAAATGACTCCTGACATAGCAAAAAAAAAGCCCCAGATTGGGGCTTCGTTCCAATCCGGAAAATTTTTATTCCCTGTTATCCCAAACAAAGAAATAAATCATGTGCGATTATTATATAGCATGTTCAACGAGAGGTCAAATGGATTTACATCTTCACCTCGACTTCGACGCCCGCAGGTAGTTCAAGGTGCATAAGCGAATCAATTGTTTGATTTGTAGGATTGACAATATCAATAAGACGTTTATGTATCTTTAAGCCGAAATGTTCACGCGCATCCTTATCAATAAACGAAGATTTATTTACTACATACACTTCCTTTTTCGTTGGGAGCGGAATCGGACCAACAATCGACGCTCCGGTGCGAATTGCTGTATCAACAATCTTTTGACACGTCTCATCGATTAAACGATGATCATACGCTTTCAATCTGATGCGAATACGTCCTTTCGGCATAATTTAAAAGAGCTGTTAAATTTTTACTTAAGTATCTTTGTCACCACACCTGCTCCTACGGTATGTCCTCCCTCTCGAATCGCAAACTTCAATCCTTCTTCAAGCGCAACTGGATAGATAAGTTTTCCCGTAACCTTGACATTGTCTCCCGGCATAACCATCTCTACTCCCGCGGGTAACGTTACTTCTCCTGTGACATCAGTGGTTCGGATGTAGAACTGCGGTCGATAGCCGTTGAAAAAAGGAGTGTGCCTTCCGCCTTCTTCTTTAGTAAGAATATATATTTCTGCCTCAAATTCCGTATGAGGAGTAATGGTTCCGGGCTTTGCAATAACCTGACCCCTTTGTACATCGTCTTTCTCAATTCCACGAAGAAGAAGTCCGACGTTGTCACCCGCTCTTGCCTCGTCGAGTGTTTTTCTAAACATCTCTACTCCGGTAATAACTGTTTTCTTTGATTCTTTCAGTCCGACTATCTCTACTTCTTCGTTTACCTTGACGACACCTCGTTCTACTCTTCCGGTAACGACTGTGCCTCTTCCCGAAATGGTGAAGACGTCTTCGACCGGCATCAAGAATGGTTGATCAATCGGTCTTACCGGTTCCGGAACATATTCGTCAATGGTCGTCATTAATTTTTCAATTGCCGCGATAGACTCTGGGTCGTCTGATAAAGCTTTGAGAGCTGATCCGCGAATCACCGGGACTTTGTCACCGTCAAACTTATATTTTTTCAAAAGATCTCTCACTTCCATCTCAACAAGATCAAGAATTTCTTTATCTTGAACCATATCCACTTTATTCAAGAAGACTACGATCGCAGGCACGTTTACTTGTTTTGCAAGAAGAATATGTTCTCTGGTTTGCGGCATCGGTCCATCCGGCGCAGATACCACAAGAATTGCTCCATCCATCTGGGCTGCTCCCGTGATCATATTTTTAATATAATCTGCGTGACCAGGCGCATCAATGTGGGCATAATGGCGTTTATCTGTTTCGTATTCAGAGTGATGAAGATTAATGGTGACGCCTCGCGCTCTTTCTTCCGGAGCTTTATCAATATCTTCGTATTTTAGAAATTGAGCTTTACCTTTTTTCGATAATACGTAGTGAATTGCTGAAGTCAATGTGGTTTTTCCATGATCAACATGACCAATAGTACCGATATTAAGATGAGGTTTATTCCTCTGAAATACACCTTGTGCCATAATAAAAATATATATTATAACTAATAAATAAAAAAAATCAATGAAAGAAAAGTATGGGGTTGACTTTCTTTCTCTTTTTACTTATATTAAATTGTATGGTTAGAAAAGTCAAGACCTTTTTGCATGTCTTCTTGCGAAGCCTCATTCCGCATACTCTTTATTATTCAAAAATTCTAAAGGCTCCGTTTTTTTTCTCTTTTAAATACTTTATAGCGTTGCTCTTTGCTTTAAATTTATTGTTTGTCGGATCTTTTTTAGTTCGCTATAATCCAAAAAAAGTCTATTCGGTATTGTCATCATTTTCAACAAGTCTTTCTTCTTATCCGTCGGATTTAGTAATCTCAGTTGAGAACGGAAGACTCATCACCAATAATAACCGTCCATATCTTTTGTGGTTCGATTATCAGGATAAAAAAAATCTTCTCCTTGTTATTGATGAAACCGCTACGTCAAGAAAAATACAACTATATAGAGCATCTCTGCTTCTTACGTCGAATGAGCTTGTTATTCGAGATGTGAGAACAAATACTCTATCCGCCCTTCCCATCAACTATCTCGACGACCAAAAAATTACTAAAGCAAAAGTAAACCAAGTCGTTCAAGGGATTAATATTTCTCTTTCTTATTTTCCTTTGCTCTATACTGGCTTTGTTGGGCTACTTGCAGTCCTTCTTCCTGCTGTTTCTTTCCTCGTCACGTCTCTATATCTTCTGTTTTCGTCATGTATTGTATATCTCGTATATAAATTTTTTGCAAAAAAACATTTTAGACTTAAAAAAATTATTCAGGTTTCATTTCATGCGGCTACTTTTCCTCTACTCTTAGACTACTTGCTTATCATTTTGCAACCGACGATTCGAATGGGGCCAAACGCGTTTTTACCCCTTCGACAGATTCCCTTTCCTCTTCTGTTTTTGATGGTGCTTGCATTTTTTATCGCGGTCGGAATTTATGAGGCGCACGCAGAGGAGTCCCACAAAAAACCTCATCATCCTGCTCAACATAAAAACCATCTTCATCATCCTAAAAAAAGTTAATTCCCTTCTCATCCAGAATCTATAGAGAAGTTCAATAGAAATATACCATTGTCATTCTGGACTTGATCCAGAATCCAGAGTCTCCTGGATTCCAGCTTTCGCTGGAATGACTAATGTTCTAGGTTTCTAAAGCATTTCTCTATAGAATCTAGCATCTAAAATCTAATATCTATTATGGTAGAATGCGGATATGAAAATACCGGGCGATATTACCGAAGCGGTTACCTACAATAAAGGCCCACTTCTTATTCTCGCCGGTGCCGGTACCGGAAAAACTCATACTATCGTTGAAAAGATTAAATATACTATTGCTCACGATTTCGCAAAACCGGAGCAAATTCTTGCGCTCACGTTTACCGAAAAAGCTGCTGCAGAAATGGAAGAACGAGTCGACCGAGCGCTTCCATATGGATATTTTCAGATGTGGATTTCGACATTCCACTCGTTTGCAGACCAGGTACTAAAAGAGAGTGCAAGCCATATAGGACTTAATCCCTCTTATCGAATTCTTTCCGACGCTGAAGCAGCATTATTTCTTAAAGAGAATCTTTTCTTATTCAATCTTCATTATTTTCGACCGCTTGGAAATCCGAATAAATATTTAGAAGACTTACATACTCATTTCTCAAGACTAAAAGATGAAGACGTATCGCCCACTCAATATATTGAGTGGGCGAAATCCCAAAATGACGAGAATAAAGCTGAGATCGAGAAATACATAGAATTAGCGAGGACATATAAGATATATCAAGATCTCAAAATCAAAGAAGGCTTTATGGATTTTTCTGATCTGATTTTTTATACCTTGGAGCTTTTTCGAAGACGAAAAAATCTTCTATCACAATACCAAAAAAAATTTACCCACATTCTTGTCGACGAATTTCAAGACACAAATATCGCACAATACTCGCTCATCAAACTCCTCTGTCCTGCGAATACAAATCCAAAACTCACCGTCGTCGGAGACGACGCACAGGCCATTTATAAATTCCGCGGAGCTTCTATTTCTAACATTCTTAATTTTATGAAGGATTACCCGAAGGCCCGGCAGATTACGTTAATAAAAAACTTCCGCTCAAATCAAACGATCCTCGACGCGGCATACAGGCTTATTAAACACAATGATCCGGATACGCTTGAAGCGCGTCTCGGCATTTCAAAAAATCTCACTGCTCAAAAAAAAGACGATAAAAACGCGGTTATCTTTTATCACGCAAAAAGAGTCGAGGAGGAAGCGGACTTCGTCACGAATACGATTATGAGACTGCAAAAAGAACACCAATTTTCAGGCATGGCGATTCTTACGCGCGCCAACAATCATGCGGATCCTTTTGTAAGAACTCTTGCGCGAAGAGGCATTCCGTATCAATTCTTGGGACCGGGTAATCTTTTCAAACAGCCGGAAGTAAAAGATCTTATTGCGTACCTTAAATTGCTTGATGACGTGGATGATTCTGTTTCCTTTTATAGAGTTTTGTGCATGGATATTTTTGATCTTGATGCAAAAGATATCGCATCGCTTCTTGCTTTTTCAAGGAAAACAAACATGAGCTTATTTCAGTCGCTCGAGGTATGTCTGTCGTTCTTTTTTCTCGACCTCCATCAAAAAGAATTTGATATTTATCAAAAATATCTTCCTCTTCTTAAAGAAGAAACAAGAAAAAAATTTCATACTCTATACATCATTATCAAGCGTCATTTAGGACTCATTAAGAAAGAAACGGCCGGTCAACTCCTCTATTATTTTCTCGAGGATACTCACTATCTAAGCAGGCTCGTTTCGTACAAGTCGGAGAAGGAAGAAAAAATTGCGCTCAATGTCTCGAAGTTTTTTGACAAGCTCAAGGGGTTTGAAAGCAACCACGAAGACGCTTCTGTATCTGCGGTTGTTGATTACATCACCATGTCTATGGAGCTCGGAGAGTCTCCGACTGCCTCTCAAACCGACCTAAATCAAATGAACGCCGTGAATATTCTGACGGTCCATTCCGCAAAGGGACTCGAGTTTCCGGTTGTATTTCTAGTCAACCTATCGAAGGGACGCTTCCCTACTTATGAACGAAAAGAGGCCATTCCCATTCCCAACGAGTTGATAAAAGAAATACTTCCCATAGGGGATTATCATCTCGAAGAAGAACGCAGGCTTTTTTACGTGGGAATGACAAGAGCAAAAGACAAACTTTATCTTTCTTCATCTATGTTTTATGCGGAAGGAAAGCGAATTCAAAGAGTCTCTCCGTTTGTTATTGAGGCGCTCGGAGAAAAAATAACAGATCGGCTCCAGCGCTTGGAAGAAGGAAAAATCAAATCCGCAATATTTGCCTATGAGAAACCCTCTCAATACAAAATAAAAAGAAATGTAACTCCTTTCACAACAGATTCGTTCTCCTATACGCAGCTTGAAACATATGCAGTATGTCCACTTCAATATAAATATCAGTATATACTCCGAATTCCCACGAGCCGGAATGCGGCGGCTTCATTTGGTGACACGATCCACAAAACACTCCAGGCATTTTATGCCGAATATCTTACAAGTAGAACTCTTAAATTCGAACGTCTCATCGAGCTCTATAACGAATTATGGATTCCTTTAGGATACGTATCAAAAGCGCATGAAGAACGCATGAAAAAAGAAGGAAAAGTAATGCTCACACAATTTTTCAAAACCTATCACACTCAACGGCTTCCTATTATTGATATCGAGAAAACGTTTAAGGTAAAGATCGAAAAAGATCTCACCATAAGAGGAAAAATAGACAGAGTCGACAAAAAAGACAAAGATGGAATTGAAATCATCGACTACAAAACAGGAAAGATTCCCAATAAAGAAGAAATCACAAATAGCATGCAACTCTCTATCTACGCGCTGGCTGCGATGGATAAGAGAATGTATCGGAAGAAGATCGAGAACATTACGCTTACGTTTTATTATCTTCAGTCAATGGAAAAGATTTCTTTCAAGTCTTCATTAGAGGAAATCAAAAAAACAAAAGAAAAAATAGGAAAAACAGCGTCTGAAATTCGCGAAAGCAATTTCAACCCAAACGTAGGTCCTTGGTGCGACTTTTGCGCATTCAGGATGATCTGTGAAGCATGGCAGTAGATTAGATGCTAGATACTGGATCCTAGATCCTAGATTTTAGATATTAGATGCTAGAAGCTTTTGAAGTCTTACAAAATCTTCGTTCTTTCTTCGGAGAATGAACCGCATATAGGCAATAAGTGTGCGCGCACGCTCAATGCTAAAACCCATAATGTTTCCTATTTCTTTTAAGGTTTTTCCCTGTTTCCGGAGTTTCCAAGCCTTATAATAACGGAGTAAATTCTTTTCCATAGAAAAAGTATTATATAATATCCTCATGTCGGAACGAATCGTGCGCTCGCCATTATTTTCAAAAGTATTTGAGATCATTATTCCTCTTTTTACGTGGTTATTGATCACCTTTCCCGTGTGGTTCTCGCCTTTTCATCCCGCAGTTGTTGCGTATTTCATAATTGCGTTCGATCTTTATTTCTTATATAAGGCGCTAATGACTACCTATCGAGCCACGCTCTCCTATAGGAGTATGCTCTATTATGCAAACATTCCATACGTCAAAAAAGTGATCGCAAAAAAAAAGAGCAAAGATATCCACCACTTTGTCATCATTCCCAATTATCAAGAACCGTTGTATAAACTTGAATCAACAATCAACGCAATTACCAAAAATGATTACCCACACAAAAACATTTATCTGATTCTGGCATTTGAAAAGAGAGAGGAAGACGCAGTTGAAAAAGCGAATCACCTCGGAAAAAAATATAAAGGATTTTTTAAAGAAATCATGTATTCGTTTCATCCTCTTGTTCAAAATGAGGTCGCAGGAAAAGCGAGCAATCAAACATACGCAGCGCGGATGATGGATGAATATATAAAAAAGAAACGAGTTTCTCCTCAAAATGCTCTCATCACTATCTGCGACGCAGACAGCCATCTCCCAAAGAATTATTTTTCGTATCTTACGTATGAATATTTGAAGGATACCGACCGACTATATCACTTCTATTGGGCTCCGGTTCTTCTGTATAATAATTTCTGGCAGCTTCCTCTCTTTGTCCGTATGCAGGCAACGCTTTCCTCTATCCTTCGACTCGCGTTTCTCTCCCAAGATAACCTTATTCAGACTTCGACTTACTCAACTAACCTTTGGCTTTTAAGAAAAATAAACTTCTGGGACGTTGATATTATTCCAGAAGACTGGCATATATACCTACAGGCTTTCTTTACCTTTGGAGAAAAAACACGTACAATCCCTCTCTACACCATTATCAACGGAGACGCCGTGTATTCGGGGAAAACTATCAAGACATTCGCCAACCGCTATGAACAAGAAAAACGATGGGCATGGGGAGTAAGTGATATAGGCTATTCTCTAAAAAAATTTTTTACCACTCCTCATATCAATCCCATTGTGAAATTAAAAAAGATTTTATTCATTGTGGAAACTCATCTTTTTTGGCCGTCTTCTTTTTTTATTCTCACTTTGAGTGCATCTATTCCACCTCTTATTAATCCTGTTTTTAAGCGAACCGTTTTGGGATTTATTTTGCCTCAACTTTCAGGTATTATTCTTACCTTTTCCTCGGCACTCCTTATTATGTATATTTATTTAGACGTAAAAATCAGACAGTGGGTAAATATGAAAACAAAGCTCCGCTCATTTCCTCTCCTCATTGTTCAATGGTATCTTCTTCCCCTCGTTTCTTTTATTTTCTCATCTCTTCCTGCTCTTGAAGCTCATACACGAATTTTATTTGGAAAAAAAATACAGTATAAAGTGACTGAAAAAGTGTGAAACACTTTTTCAGTCATCCCGAGCAAGCGAAGCCAAGTCTGACTTGGCGAAGCGCGTCGAGGGATCCCATTACCAACAGACCTAAGCTATGTTAAACTTCTTATTCACTCAAACTCCCCTACTTTTTTTTGTCCAATCGTTCTGGAGGGATGAGGCATTTACCTATCTTCTCGCAAAACAGAACGTCTTTAATATTCTTGTAAATACGGCAAAAGACTTTAACCCGCCTTTCTATTATCTGCTTGTTCATTTTTGGATGAAGTTGTTTGGTTCGAGTGAAATAAGCCTAAGGACCATTTCCTTTATCTTTTTTTTACTTACGATATATGCGTTTTACTTAATTCTCCGAGATGTAATGAATTTTCCCTTTAAAAAAATAGTTGCTTATTTATTTCTCGCAATCATCAATCCACTCCTGCTTTATTATGCGTTTGAGACAAGAATGTATACGATGCTTGCCTTTTTTGCAACGTTCTCATCCTATGCCTTTATGACAAAACAAAAAAGACTGTTTCTTGTATTAACCGCACTAGGATTATATACGCATTATTTTATGCTGTTTGTTTCACTTTCACAGATTTTGTTCTATTTTATCCTCCATCGGAAAAGAAGAAATCGCAGAGAACTTATTCGATATTTTACTCCGATAGCGTTATTCATCCCATGGATATTGTTTATTTTTATAACCAAGGGATTAGCCGTTGACTCATTCTGGATAGAAAAGTCTACTCTGAAAACATTCACCCAATTACTGGGAACTATATTTGTTGGATATGATGAAGGGCTGCGATTTTATCACAAGGAGATTGTTTGGGTGTCTCTTGGACTTCTGGCGTTTCTTGGATATGGGTTTTTGATGATAAGAAAACGGCTGTCGTCTGACAAAACTATTCTTTTATACCTCCTTTTATGGGGAGTTGGAATACCTTTTCTGATCGCTTTAATCTCTTTTGTCAAACCTATGTACTTTCCCCGTTATTTTATCTTTTCGGCAATAGGATTTGTTTTACTTGTTTCATTTATATTGGAGCGTCTTCCAAAAATTCCGCAGGCGATGATCTATATATTGCTGGTTATGGTGTCTTTGAACTTTCATTCTCAACAAATCAAAGACAGAAAAAAGTCAGATTTAAGAAAACTCATTCGGCAGGCAAAGTTCGTCGCAAATCCAGACGATGTAATGTATGTGATAAACGAGCTCGATTATTTTCCCGCGCAGTATTATTTTGGC
>Ga0233420_10000156_pt1 | contig 31355 bp, 22 predicted proteins | sample Watercolumn_Mata_4_FD_183009 | JGI IMG/M metagenome (GOLD analysis project Ga0233420, IMG submission 183009) | Freshwater microbial communities from Lake Matano, South Sulawesi, Indonesia - Watercolumn_Matano_2014_102_MG | ecosystem: Environmental > Aquatic > Freshwater > Lake | place...
GCCTTTCATACCCCCAATGACCAGAGGAAAACGATCGCGCAGTTTGTCAGGGAGCAAGGAATATGCTTTAAGTGCGGATATCAGATTCTTGCGGGGCTCGAGGGTTCCTATAGCGAGAAGATATTGGCCATACTCTATATTTTTCTCGCGGAAAAACCTTGGATCATTCGTATGGAGCAGCGGCCTAAATTCATTTCTAACACCAAGATAAGTCCTGGTAATTTTATTTCCGGCATCAGGAAACAAATCAATGATTTCCCTTTTTACGAAATCAGAAACAACCAGAATGGCACGGGCATTATCAATGGCATGAGGAAGTTTCTCTTGAAAAGTCCTCACCCATTCCTTTGGGTGGGACTCCGGCAAGCGATAAGGAGATAAATCATGAACCGTAATTATCAAGTTCGAAAGATGGGGTTTAGGAAGAAAGTTTGGCTCATGATATAAATCAAACCTTGTGGTTACCATTTTCCTAAAAAAAACGAGCCTGCGACATAGTCCAATCAATTTTTGACCATACCAGTTCTTCTTCCCTAAGTTATCCACGAACGCGGTTTTCGGGTGGGAACCGGCCTCTAGCTTTTTCGCCCAATAGTACCCGTAATAATAGTCACATTCCATATTCAACGCAGACATCGCGGAATACAGTTGGAATACGTATTGCCCAACCCCGGACAGGGGACTTACCAAAGGCATGGCGTTGACGGCAACCTTCATGGTGTTTAAGACGCTTTTGTTCTAGTATCAATAGCAGACTTTACTGCCGCAAGAAAGAGTTCCTGTGATTCTCTCCAGGATCTAATTTTAGGCTGCCGTTCATGTGGATCCGGCTTATCCATTGCATTAACCAGCCAATCAGTTGCATTCTGGTTATCCTGAATTACCTCGGCACCCAGTTCGCGGTGAGCAGCAATATCGGAAGCCAGGATTGGCAGACCTACCGCCATGGCCTGTAGAAGCCCCATATCCACCCCCTCCCAACGGGACAAATTTAGATACACATCAGCCGCGCAAAAACAGTGATACGCATCAATCTTATCATGCTTTGAAAGAACATATAACCCGCTATATTTATATCTCCAGACATCCAATATGCCGCCGTCGACGTACAAGACAAACATCATTCTCTTAAATACATCTGGGTGCTTATACTGGATATAATATCTTAGCTGAATGACTCTATCGATGCCTTTGACATATTTAACTTCACCTTTTGAGTATATGGCCGTCAGAACAACCATTTTCCCAGTCCATCCATGCCTAGAACGGAACTCATGTCGGTGCTGAAGTGATGATTTCGTCCATTGTTGCAGGTGCGAATTTGCCACAGGAATAATACCCTTGACCGGGGCCCGGCTTTCTCTTGCAATGGACGCAGATACGGCATACACGGCGCTTGCAATAGTCAATGACAAGTCCTTCTCTGAAAGATGGGATCTTCGTCGGGTAGCATCGGTAAACAATTCCGGAGGCGGATCCCCAAAATCGATTGAAATCACGATAGGGTAAACACCTGTCCATTTAGTAATCGAATAAAATGGGGGCGATAGCGCGACGATGATGTCAACGGATAATTCGGCGGCCAAAAGTGCCGCCCTCAGATGATCGTAAGCGAGATATGTTTTACAACCTGGATACGCGCAATCCTCATGAGATTCTGGCCCAGCCATGACGACCTCATAACCTTGCTGTTGTAAGGCTAATGCATACATGGACGTTACGATAGCCAGGCTGTCTCCATCAATATGTGTCTTGCAGAGTAGCATGACCTTAATAGGGCGATTCTCATAGCGACGCCAAACCTTCGGGCGGCGCGGTAAAAAGGCAAGTTCGTAGGGCTTCCAGAAAGATAGATTGGGTGAGTAATATGGATCGTTGTGCATCAGGTTTGGGTGCAGCAACCAAGCTCTCCGCGCTTCGTCTCGCTGCAAGATCAATTTCTCGGGTGTATCGTCATGACCACGCGTTTTGCACTCATGATGTATGAGAAGACTATCCGCGAGATAGATATTGCGATATCCATGCTTATGCAACCGGGCGCAAAACTCTATATCATTGAACGCGACCTTGAAGTCTTCGTTAAAGCCATGTACTTGAAGAAACTTTTTTCGTGAAACGGCAAGACAGGCGCCGGTAACCGCTGACACTTCATGAGTTTGATTGGCCAAATCATGGTATCCGCCATCGTCGGCAGAGAGGTTGGTGTGCGCATGCACTGCTCCACCTCTGGGGCCAAGAATGACACCTCCATGCTGAACGGTGAAATCCGGGTAGAGCAGTTTGCAGCCAACCGCACCAACTTCTGGTAATACCGCCAGTGAAGCAAGCTTTCTTATCCATAAGGGGTCAAGAACTTCCGTATCATTATTGAGAAATATCAATAAATCGCTTGTGGTATGATCAACCGCAAGATTATTTAAGCGTGACCAGTTGAACGCATTCGCATCACGAAGCACCACTATCGAACCTTCACCCGCCAGCTTTTCGAGCATAGTCAAGGTCTGGGAATCCGTAGAACCATTGTCGACAACAACGATTCTTAGCAGATCATTCCGCCACTCACTCTTCCAAAGGCTCTCCAGGCAGTTACCCAGCAAATCCCAACGGTCCCTAGTTGGAATGATGATCGTAACATCAGGCTCGACAGTTGGCTCAAGATCCGTATTGTTGAACGACAATGTTGAACTGCCCATAACGTGCGCTAGGACATGAGGAACGTGCAGCACATTCTCTTCACCTGCCATTAGAGCCAGGCTATTGACAACTTCAGCAAAAGCAGTTTGACTTTCAGTTAGGCTTGAGATTACCGACATGATATCAACGAGTGAGCTTCTGATTCCCAGCAACTTGCCTAATAATAATCCCTGGCGACTCAGCAACCGAGAAAACCGTGGTTTGAACCAAGGTTCATATGGGATACCATTACTAGACAATGTATCTTCATCCGCATAGGCAATCATGGACTTCGGCGAATCAGAGAGCGCGTCAATCAAAACACATAAGGCATGGGAGCGCAGAATCACATTGCCTTCGAGCAGAATATAATATTCCGTCCTAGCAATTTCTTGTGCATCAAAGCCAATACGGCTATCGCCGTTTGTGGCAGAACCTACCGCTTTTATCGTGGCTTTCATATTGCAATTTTCCGAAAATACGAAGATAGCCCGCCATGGCTGTCCCACACTGGAAATCAAACCTAATGCAAGATTACCAGCATTACTCTCTGAAAATTTATCAAAAAACACAATCAACACTATAGTAGAGCGTTCGGATTCGGAGGATGCCATCCGGCTCAGAACTTCAGATGGCGGGCTATCAAATTCCCCAGACCATTGTTGATAATTCAGATCCACCAACCGACCTGGAACCACCGTAGTGCCGGCAATTTTTTGAATGCTTTGCAATAGACCGTCCCACCCAGCTCCAAACCCAATAAGAGCAAATATTCCATGTAGACTGTTACGAGCATTAGGATGAATTTCCAGCCAATGTAATACCTTTATCGCGACCAAGCCTGGAATTTTCCGAGCAAGCGATCTGGCCCATTCCGCGATCCCATGCTCACGCACCTGGAGCCGCTGTATCGCAAGCCATGTCATATTCAAGGTATAATTCCGCTTATGTAGCTTCATATTACTCTTTGAAAAATTTTTCTAAATACAGTCCAAGATGAGCATAAATCCATCAGAAACCATCGAAGAATAAAGGATATTGCCAACTTCGCCATACGTACCAAAATGAAAATACAAAAACCAAGCATATCCGGTCACAAATAATTCACAGCCAAATGCATTAACTTGAAGGGCTGGTGCCGGTTTAATAAAATTTTCCCTCCTGATATCGTCAACATGGATTATCCAGAATATAACAACCGCAACTAGAACAGCGCATCCTGTAAACGGTATTTCTTGTTGGTCTGTTTCGAAGACATTTAGGCGTCCTGGAATATAGCATCACAAATCATCTCTATATTGGCCTGTCGACACATGAATTGACACCAGCACACATTCACATTTGCCCCAGGATAATCGCACGAAGCCATTCATAGCATCAGCAGGCCACCAAAGCGCCGTCATTCCGGCAGGGAAGCCGGAATCCAGCGTCCCAGGATGGCGGTTTTCCAGTCTCCGAAAGCCAAAATCAAGGGGTTGGGTGTTCACCGGGCTACCGTCCGTGGCACTGGATTCCCGCATCCATGCTGGAATGACGAGGTTTTAACCTTCGTGCGATGGCAAGTTCTTTCCAATGCGGACATGAGTCTGAACTCGGATTCATGAGGCGGATCAGGCAGCGTGGGTCCGGGATGTGTTAATGGTTTGAAAGAGTTCTTGGCGCGCCTGGTTGAGTTGGCGGGCGGCTTCATTATCGGATTGTTTGAGGGCGATTGCATCCAGGGCTTGGAAGGTCACATTGGGTTTGAGGCAGGCTGCGGCGTCAGGCAAGGATTGGAGTTTTTCATAGGGGGTCATCATGTGTTCGTACCGGTAGCGCTTGGTGAGGCGGCCCTTGGCGTCGGTGACTTCTTCCGGGAAGAAACAGGGGCGGTGGAAATTGAGGTATGGGGATAAGATGTTCAGGGTGAAGTCGTTGACCTGACTGGCATAGCGGCCTGGGATATGGCTGTAGCCCAAGTGCTTGCGGACGATCGAGCCGTTCTTGCTTTCCACGAGGGCATTGTCATTGCTACGGCGGGCGCGGGATTTGGTGAATTCCTCGATGTGGAGCTTGTTGAGCAGGGCGGCGACGCGATGGTTGATGTACTCGGAGCCGTTGTCGGCATGAAAGCCGCGGATGATAAAAGGGAAGGCGAGGATCAGGGCTTCCAGAATGGGCAGCAGGAAGCGTTCGCTGATGCGCTCGACGGCGGCGACGTACTGGAATTGGGTGACCTCGTCGATGGCATTGATGAGGTAGAGGCCCTTGATGCCATCGAGGTCGCCTGGGTGGACGCTATCGACGCGCAGGAAGCCGGGCTGGCCTTGGGGCCTGGGCTTGCGGCGCTCGCCGATAGTGACCGGCCGTGGGCGCGTCTTGCCGACCGCCACCCGCTGGCGCCGATAGGGTTTGGACTGGCGGAGGTGGTAGAGGTGGCCGTTGGAGATCGTGGCCAGGCGCTCATAGCGCGCATCGCCGAACACCCGGAAGGCGCGTTCGCACAACTTTTTGGTGGCCGGCCCGGAGAGCGTGCCGTGGAGGGCGTCCAGTTCGGCCAGGGCGAGGATGTCGGCGGGCGTATAACGTCTGGCAAAGGGCCGGGCGGGCGGCTTTTGGCGGCGATCCTCCAGCCGGCCTTGGCTGCGGTACTGTGCGATCAGGCGGGTCACTTGTTGCCGGGAAAGGCCGGAGACCTTGACCATGAAACGCCGCACCACGCCCTTGGCGGGCTTGCTCAGGCGCGGGTACTGCAAGCCCCTGAGAGTGTCGGCGATGAAGGCGTAGACCTGCTCGCGGTCTGGAATGTGGAGTTCGAAGGGCTGGCTACCGTCCAAAAAGGCCTGGATTTGGTCCAGGGTGAGGGTATTGGAAGTCTTGAGAGTCACGATCATGCTCCGATGATCCCAGACTCCCGCCCCAGTTCAGACTCATGTGTCGTTGGAAATACGTCCCCTCATTCAGACTCATATGTCATTGGAAAAGGCTTGGCACTGACATTTGCCCCACCATCGTGTATTATATGCTGATAATTTCTTTTCAAGACGCTACCTCAGGTATTGGTTTATCCATGATTTTCTAAAGCCTTAGTGGAATGGTTTTAGAATATCTTTTGGTAACAAACCATATTTTTCATTCTTGACCAAATTCACGCACCAGGCACTTGAAAGTGTTTTTCAATCAAATACATAACCGCAACCGTTATGCGAATTAGCACCACATCCATTTCGCCTGTAGAAATTTATAATAGCCTATGGCATAACCGGGAGTTAATTTGGCGGATGGCTAAACGGGATGTCGCAGGCCGGTATCGAGGATCTTTGATCGGTATCTTATGGTCATTCCTTAATCCTGTGCTTATGCTGAGTGTTTATACCTTCGTTTTCAGCGTAGTCTTCAAGGCGCGCTGGGGTAGCGAATATGCATCCAACGATAGAACTGGGTTTGCAATTACTTTGTTCGCTGGAATGATTGTCTATGCTCTTTTTTCTGAGTGTATCAATCGGTCACCCTCATTGATATTAAATAACCCAAACTTTGTCAAGAAGGTGGTTTTTCCGCTAGAAATCCTGACGTGGGTAGCCATGGCCTCTTCCCTGTTTCATGCTTTTGTGAGCTTTCTGGTATTGGCTATTTTTTTTGCAATAATATATCACACCCTTCATTGGACGATGGTATTCTTACCCTTCATTCTGACGCCACTTATTCTCCTAACTGCGGGTCTATCTTGGATTATCGCTTCTACAGGCGTTTATCTACGCGATGTTGGACAAACTATCGGTATCATTACTACCATACTCATGTTCCTATCGCCCGTCTTCTATCCTGTTGACGCGCTACCAGAACAGTATCGGCTATTGATGCATTTGAACCCACTCACCTTCCCCATCGAACAAGCTCGAGAGGTCGTTATTTGGGGACATCAACCCCATTGGCGAAGCCTATTATTTTATTCCATCTTTTCGCTTATTATTACTTGGTTGGGATTTGCATGGTTCCAGAAAACTCGCAGGGGCTTCGCGGACGTAATGTAGTATTGCAAGAACTACATCCAAACCTAATTTTTCTTATTTACAAGAAGCATAAGTAAATTTATTAGCAGTTCATGACTAAGGAACCCGTTATTTGCGTCACTCAATTAAGCAAATGCTATAATATTTACAGCCAACCGCGTGATCGACTTTTACAGGGCTTGCAAAAGCTATGGCTAGGAAAAAAACAGTATGCACGAAAATTCTGGGCTCTTAGTAAAGTTTCGTTTGATGTTCATAGAGGCGAATGTCTCGGCATTCTGGGTAGAAATGGGGCCGGAAAAAGCACATTACTACAACTCATTGCCAAAACTCTTGAACCAACCAGTGGGAGTGTTGAAGTAAAGGGTAAGGTTGCAGCATTATTAGAATTAGGCAGTGGATTTAATCTTGAGTTTACAGGTCGGGAAAATGTTTACTTAAACGCGTCTATCCTAGGATTGACCGATAATGAAATCAACCAAAGGTTCAGCGAGATTGCCGCTTTTGCGGATATAGGGGATTTTATCGAGCAACCGGTCAAGACTTACAGCTCGGGCATGATGATGCGTCTAGCATTCGCGGTACAAACTGCTGTACAACCTGATGTATTGATCGTGGATGAGGCCTTAGCAGTTGGCGATGTCCGTTTCCAAAAGAAATGCTATGACCGGATGTATCGTCTCAAGGAAGAAGGCGGAACCATTCTATTGGTTACTCACGACTCCGGGACGATTGTCCAAATGTGCGATAGAGCGATAATAGTGGAAAACGGTCAGCTTCATGATGAAGGAGATCCGCAAAGGATAGCGAGATGCTATCACAAATTACTCTTTGGAGGATCGGAGCAAACCCTACCGTACGGTAATGCACCAGACAAAACAAGTTCCATGGACAGCCACTACCAATCGACAACTTCTGAGCCAGACATTTCCCTGGTCAAGACAGAAGCATCCAGCCACGAAGTTAGATATGGTTCAAAAGATGCCGAAATCATTGATGTGTATCTAGTCGAAGCCGCCCATGGGACCAAAACTCGACTAGTGGATGTAGGTAACGCTTATAGTATCCGGTTTACAGTTAGGTATAATCGCAACGTAATCAATAACATAGCATTCGGATTCCTTATATCAAACAGCAAGGGAATTGAAATATACGCAACAAATAGCAGTCTACATGATATTTATTTGGAGCCGGCACTCATCGGAACGATGTTCGAATGTTCCATGTCTTTCTCAGCCAATCTTGTTCCAGGGGATTACTTCTTGACTGTTGCGATTGCCCCATCCGATGCTGACGAAACAGACAACAATAATTTCTATGATCTTAGGTTCGATACCCTCCAATTTCAGGTTATCGGCTCGGTCCGCTGCCATACAACGAGCCTAATTGACTTAAACAGCGACATTCATTGCAACCAATTTTAATTTTACTATTACAACCATGGGTATTGCTCAAGGCGCTTTGAAGTTCATGTTTGAAGAAGGCAAAAAGGAACGATGGAAAGGCAGCGTTTTAACACTAGGCAAACAAGATATTGCATTTACCCTTGACATCTTAAACCAAGAATCGTTGAAGCATTCCTATGTACTCAACCCTCTAGGTAAGAAAGCACAAGCCCCAAGCTCGTTATCAACAGACAAACACAATCTCAGTGATGCTATATTCTTTAGCCTGCTAGGCTTCAGTCATGTTGAGTCAATGGATAAATCCGCTTATGAAGGCGCAGATATCATTCATGACTTGAATATTTCAGAACCTCCGCAAAACAGTAAGGATAAGTACGATCTTGTACTTGATGGAGGAACTTTAGAGCATGTCTTTCATATACCCAATGCATTAAGCTGCATTTCCAGCATGGTTAAGACAGGTGGCCGCATTATACACATCAGTCCCATGTCGAATTGCGCAGATCATGGCTTTTACTCGTTTAGCCCTACTCTCTTTGTAGACTATTATTCCCTTAATAAATTTTCAATCGAGAATATTGTATACATTAGTTTTCAACAGGACCCTTGCATGGACGAATGGTCATATTTTAGTTATGACAAATCCCCCATCACCGATTTAGGACCCGGAGTGTATTTTCTTATGGCATGCGTAAGAAAGTTACCAAATTCTACTTCAGGTTCAGTGCCTCAGCAAGGCCACTATGTAAACAAAGCCTGGCTAACCGCCTAATCTCCCGGATCTTAAGCCATTCTAAGGAAGATAAATGGAAATAATACCATGCCCGCTATGTCAAGCACGTGATTTCAAGATCCTCTTTCTAAGAAAGGATCACACACACAAAGTAAGCGATGAAAAGTTCACCATAGTTCGTTGTAAACGATGTGGATTAGTATTTGTAAATCCTAGACCAACTACGGAAGAAATACACGATTATTATCCCAAGGAATTCTATTCTGTTCATCTCAGCGCTGAAGAATTATTGCAGGAAACCAAGAGTCGGACCGCGGCTAAACTGGCTCTCTTCCAAAACCTTCCAGCCGGACGTCTACTCGATATAGGTTGCCAGAAGGGTGAATTTCTATTTGAAGCCCAACAAAAGGGATGGGACGTATATGGCCTTGAATTTTCTTCAAAGCCTCCCAATCTATTCAATTTACCTATTTTTTATGATCAGATCGATAAGGCGCCTTTTGCCGAGGGATATTTCGATTTGATAACCATGTGGGCAGTACTGGAGCACGTACATGACCCCTTAACAATGTTAGCCCACATAAGAAGGCTTCTAAAACCTGGCGGTAGAGCATTGATACTAGTACCTAATTACAACAGCATCCCGGCTCGTCTTATGCGTCATGACGACGTGCCACGTCATCTGATCATGTTCACCCCCCGCACATTTCAAAGGTTATCCGAAAAAGCTGGGTTCCGGGTAATCAGGACAGTATTTGGAGATGATATATTTTCTGGCTCGACAAGGGGTACCCTAAACTTTATTTACAAGTTGCTGCGTGGCGAGAAGCACGAAGATATACTCGCACAAAATCGGGAGCCTGATAGGTGGGATGAATTTTCAAGTTATGTACTCGGACACAAAAGCAATCTAATGTTAAAGATTGATCGCCTGGATATAAAAATCGCTCCCTACCTGGATCGCCTAATGAACTGGTTGAGATTAGGCTTTATTATGACAATCGAACTTCAACCTGAGAATTCGTCAAAATAATTATACGGAGAATCCTCATGCCCGAGATACTTGCACATCCAACTAACGCTGCTGAAACCTCATTCTTAATTCCCTACTATCGGTCGCTGCCAGTCTATGCCGATTTTGTGGAAATCAATCAAAAGGTGTCGATGCTTCACCCAGATGTTTTGGCCCTCCTCTACCACCTTGCTGGTAACTCACTAGGCGGCATATTGGAAATCGGTCCTTATATCGGCGGTTCCACGATAGCAATGAGCAAAGGCATTAGAAACCTTTCAAAATCAGGACGGATCCTCAGCATTGAGAAAGGTGGTTCCTCTGATCATCCGCAACATGGATCCTTGGATATTGTCGCCGATTTACACAGAAACCTTGAGCAATGGGGCGTAGATCAAAATGCCAAGGTGATAGTAGGGGAAAGTCGTGATCTTACCATTATAGACCAAGTAATAAATAACTTTTCTTCTGAGGGATTGGGTTTGTTTTTTATAGATGCCGATGGCCTGGTTGATCACGATTTCGCGGCTTATAATGAGTTGTTACACGCAGGAACCTACATCGTAGTGGATGACTATTTTACTAGTGGACCTTGGGCAGCGCCAGAGAAGGTTCTAACTACAAAACAAGTCCTTGATGGCATGGAGTCTGATGGGAAATTGGAATGCTTCGGTGTCTATGGTTGGGGTACTTGGGTTGGGAGAATGAAATAACCATGTGTGGAATCGCCGGGATCTACGATGCTTCTATTCGGACCCTAACATCGATCGATGAAGGAAAGCATCTGCTGAATTGCATGAATGAAACCATGGTTCATCGCGGTCCCGACGCCCACGGAATGTGGTCCGACGAGACCGGCCGTTGCCACCTTGCCCACCGCCGCCTCAGCATCATCGATACCTCCGATGCCGGCCGCCAGCCCATGCTCAACGGTTCGGGACGCTGGGTAATTTCGTTCAATGGAGAAATTTACAACTTTCAGGAAATCCGGCCTCAACTCGAATCGACGGGTATCCAATTACGTGGCCGGACCGACACCGAGGTATTGATTGAGGCGATTGCCTTGTGGGGAATCGACGCCCTACAGAAACTTGACGGCATGTTTGCCTTCGCTGCCTTCGATCGCGAGTCCGGCGAGCTGCTTCTGGCGCGTGATCCTTTCGGTGAAAAGCCGCTCTATTACATGGAACTGGGTAAAGGCGGATTAGTCTTTGCATCCGAACTCCAAGCGTTGGAGGCTCTGCCCTGGTTCGATGGTGAAGTCAGCTTGGATGCCATCGGCGAACTGCTCATGTTCCAGTATATCGGAGCACCTCGCACCATCTACCAGGCGGTCAAGAAACTGGAACCCGGCTGCTGGCTTCACGCCAAACCAGACGGGCGTATCGAACGAGGTCGATATTTCGAGTTCAAACCTGGCCATGATGGCTTCATACAGCGACCAATCAATGATCTGGTCGATGAGCTGGAGGATATCCTGACCCGCAGCGTGCGTCGGCGGCTTATCTCGGATGTTCCGTTGGGCGCATTCTTGTCGGGAGGCGTGGATTCCTCGACTGTTTGTGCCTTGGTGCACAACAAACTGGGCCGTCCGCTCAAGACCTTCTCTATCGGTTTTGCCGATTCGCCGGAAAGCGAGCACGAGGCTGCGCGCATGTTTGCCAAGCATCTGGGCACCGAGCATCACGATCAGATATTGACCCCACATACCAGCGATTTTCTTCTCGATATAGGGCGCCTGCTGGACGAACCCAACGCCGACAGCTCCTGCATGCCGACCTATCTCCTATCCGAATACGCGCGAAGGTTCGTAACCGTTGCGCTTTCGGGTGATGGTGGGGACGAGATGTTCTGCGGCTACGGTCGGTACTTTGCGACGCTGGACGACGACCAGCGCTGGGAGAAGGGCATGTTGCCGAACTGGAACGCCGGTCGCGCCTACTACGGCAACCGTATCCTGGTTTCGGAAGAAGCCCACGTTGAAGAACTTTTCGGGTTCGTGCCCGATGCGCTAGCGGCACACCTCACCCGTTTACGAGGAGAAATCGATCATGGCGAGGCTCCATTAATCAGTCGCCTACGGAAAACAGATACGGACAACTATATGCCGGGAGCGGTGCTCCCCAAAGTAGACCGCATGAGTATGAGACATTCGATGGAGGTCCGCACGCCCTTCCTGAATGTTGAATTGGCCCGATTTGCCGAGAAACTACCTCCGAAATCACTCTACGATAATGGACGTGGAAAAATCATTCTCCGGGAACTAGCGTGCCGTTATCTGCCACGTGAGTGGATCGATACGCCCAAAAAAGGGTTTGGAATTCCCATGACCCTATGGGCGCGCGATGAACTTCTGAATGTCGCGAATCAGTTGTTGGATTCAGATGACAGCCGGCTCAGGCAATCTTTCGGTGCTGATAACATCGCTCGCTTCATGGCTCGGCAACGCTCCTCGGATGGCTTTGCCACCTATCAAGTATGGGCGCTGACCATGCTTGAGTCCTGGGCCAGAAATCACCCAGCAAAGCTTCCGGACGTTGTTTCGATCGCCGCGAGCAGACCACGGTCTTTACTCACCACGCAACCCGCTTCGAAACCGTCGGCGGCATCACCCATCGCATCAGCTACGGGAATACGCTTATGTTTGCGTAAACTGCGGTTTCATGGGAACCGGCTCCGTAGGGCGCTCAAGGATATTTACAGTTTGGTCATACCTACCAGGCTTCCGCCAAATATGGCGTTATTGGCGTATCGCATTAACCCTCATTGTCTCCTTGTCATGGAGCGCGAGGATTTTGTTTCGCTGCGGACGCTTGATGAACATGAGGCTATGCACCTCATCAACCGGATCCGCGAACTCTTGGTCCGGTTACGGTTCTCGAATGAAATCGAATTAGCGGGCGAAGAGGCAGACAAGGCTGAAGCCAACCTTAACTTGCGCGATGACCAGTTCTTTCCCCTACCGGGATGGTGGTCCCGTTTTCCCGGAGTTTTTGGAAATTTTCCCCTGACGATGACGACCCTGTTATTCTTCGGCGAAAATGCCCCTGGAATGCTGGACTATCCGACACTGGAACGCTTGCGAAGACTGGGCGCCAAGGATGTCATATTTCCGCATCCGCATCGACCCTTCAGTACCTTGGTCCATTTATCGCTCCAAAAAAAATGCTGGTACCAGGAGTGGCGGGATATAAAAAAATTGCGCACCCAAGCCATCCGATTGGGCTGGCAAAAGACCAATACCCGAGTTCCCAAACACAAATTCATAGTTGGCGGGCTAGTGACTCTTCCCAATCTAGTGGATACCGAGCTTCTGGAACGCTACATGCTGCTGGAAGGCGCCGCTCAAATGCCTCCAGTGCCGACATCCCATGAGGAAATCGAAACTTTAGGCAAGGGCCGCTATTCCATATGGAACCAGCATTGCCTCTTTTCTGCCAGTTCACCCAAGAAAGTCTTCGCCTCGGAATATTGGCTGGTGGAAAACAATGAACGTAACCAACCCTTATTACCGATAAGTCTCAAGCTGGTTGAATTCGTATTCAACCAGGATGACTCTCGCTACGCAGAGAAGTTGGAGCGCTATATCAAGAACCGAGACGCGGCTAAGCCGTGTTACTTAGAGCCTGGCGATCCTGTGGTAATAGTGACTCATGGCCTTCCTCCAGGCGGCGCCGAAAGGCAATGGTGCTACCTTGCCATAGGATTGAAGAAACGGGGTTATGACGTCAGTTTCGTGGTTACCGATAGTTTATACGAAGGAGACAACCGTCATTACTTACCGCTTTTGGAAAAGCATGGATTGGATGTGCTGGAACTGGGCGGCATGTCATTTAACGAAATATTGGGTGGCTTGCCCAACGAGGACGAGGCTTGGTCCTTAATCCATCCGGAGGGTAATCCACATGGAATCAACCTTGCCAGGCTGACCAGACTATTTACCAAGCAAAAGCCTAAGGCAGTCTTCTGCCAACTGGATTATACCAATCTGATGGCCGGTGCGGCAGGACATATCGCCGGGGTTCCACGCATAGTCATGTCGTTCCGCAATTATAATCCAACTCATTTTCCCTATTTATGTAATGATTGGTTCCTACCGCTGTATCGGATACTCGCACGCTCGCCCTCCACGATACTTTCCGGTAACGCGACTGATGCAAATATCGATTATGCTCAATGGATAGGGATCCCACCCGAACAGGTGCGTTATATTCCAAATGCCATAGACCCTGCCATTATCGCCAGGCCAAGCCAACAAGAACTGGCAGCCCTACGACAAGCGCTGGACTTAGCCGATGATACTCCGGTCATTTTAGGAGTTTTCCGCTTATCCGATGAAAAGGACCCCATGCTATTTTTGGAGGTATGCGCACAGTTGATCAGGGTCATTCCAAAGATGCGAGTTTTCATTGCGGGTGTCGGTCCCATGCAGGCACGTATGAAAGTGAGGATCGGGGAACTTGGCATCGACAACAACCTTACCCTACTGGGCAGGCGCAGCGATATCGCAGCTTTAATGTGTGTCGCAACATTGCTGCTTAGCACATCGTCGCTTGAAGGTATGTCAAACGCCATCATGGAGGCACAACTTCTTGGGAGGCCAGTAGTCGCTACACGTACCGGCGCTACCCCCGATATCGTCGTGGATGGTACAACAGGCTACATCCGTGAATCTGGGGACTTGCATGGGCTGGTCGAAGCCTGCCTTGCTATTCTAAAAGATCCCATTTTGGCGAATACCATGAGCGAAACCGCCACCCATAGGATCATGACCGAGTTTACTGTGGCTTTGCTCACGGAGCGGCATATCCGTCTTATCAACGAAACAACCCCATGAAGAACAATACATTACTCGATAAGCTGAGCGTCATGCTGGTTTCTGTTTATTTGGTCATCGTAGCTTTCTGGCTTATTGTCACCCGGAAATTACCCTCGCCACACTTTGGCAGGATAGCTCTTGCCTATACCCGCAAGCCTTATTCTTTGGAAATCCACGAACTTCGCGCCGAATCCGGGCATTGCTGGCTGGGTTCGCTCCCCGGCTATCTACTGTCGGATAAGGAAAGCTCTTCTTTGTTGGTTTTGTTCGAAAATGATGTACCCTTGGGCCCTGCCCACGCGGGCCATGACGATATCCGAAATTTAGGCGGCGGAAGGTTCTCCCATTGGGGCACTGAACTTTATTTTTCTACCTCGGACAATTCCGACCCCCGCAGCAACGGCAAACGGTACACGGTGAGGGAGATCAGATGATGTCACAAAAACCTATAACCCAACGCGTGTTCCCCTTGCTACGGGATCCCGCGACAGGTGTAGACCTTCAGTTCGACGGCAAGGCTTTTGTGGGCGGAGGAGCAAGCTTTCCAGTTGTGGACGATATTCCCCGCTTTGTGTCCAGCGACCACTATGTGAAATCGTTTAGCTTCGAATGGAACACGCACCACAACACCCAACTGGATTGCCACCAAGGCGACCAGTCCTCGGAAAGCGAGTTCGTCCAGAAAACCAATTTTACTCCCGCTGAGTTGCGAGGCAAGTTGGTGCTGGACGCCGGTGTTGGAGCGGGCCGCTATGCCGACATCGTCAGCCGCTGGGGCGGCGACGTGGTAGGCGTGGACCTTAGCTACGCAGTGGAAGCCGCGTACCGGAATTTCAAGGACCGCGACAATGTGTGGATCGCGCAGGCGGATATCGGCAATTTGCCATTCAAACCGGCAAGCTTCGATGCGATATTCTCCATTGGCGTCTTGCACCACACGCCCAATACCAAGAATTATTTCATGAAGCTGATTCCACTGCTAAAGCCGGGTGGCACCATTGCCATCTGGGTCTATCCCGATGACGAATCCTACGCAATTCGCGCACGCTGGATTCCCTTTGTGAATAAGCTGCCGATCCGCATGTTCTATGCTTGGTGTCGCTGGTTCGTGCCGTGGGCGACAATACGGCTGAACAATCCATGGGTCGGAGCCATTCGAAGGGTATTTCCGTTTCCCACCCATGGGCTTGGATTCGAGCACGACATACTCGACACCTTCGATGGATACTCACCACGCTTCCATGGCATTCATTCCCCCGAGGAGGTGGAGGGCTGGTTTCGCGAAGCAGGGTTGACGGGAATTTACAGGCCAAGCCAATGGAAAACCTGCATGAGGGGTTTCAAGCCCGAATAAGAAGAAGCCACGCTCAAACAACGCCGCATAAAATTTAAGAATATTTCAAGCGGAGGATGCTTCTCCGCAGACCAATGGAAACACGCATGACGACATTATCACCTCGCAAGCAGAAAATCCTCGATCTGTCCAACAGACTGGCAGCCACGAGGGATTCGTGGATTCGCCGGAATGCCTACTTTTACCATGAAGATTATCGATATTTGCGCTTCCTCATTCCCGAGGGTTCGCGAGTATTGGAGCTGGGATGCGGCAACGGAAATCTACTGGCGGAATTGAAGCCATCCTTTGGTGTTGGCGTGGACTTCAGCCCTGCCATGATCGAAATCGCCCGCAACAATTATCCGGAATTCACCTTCAATCTAGCCGATATTGAATCCGCCGCGGAAATGACGCAAGTCGAGGGGAAATTCGACTACATCATCCTTTCCGACACCATCGGTTCGCTGGAGGACTGCCAGCGCACCTTCCAGAACCTCCACCGCTTCTGCACTCCGGAGACCCGAACCATCGTAGCTTATTTCGATCAGATCTGGGGACCCATCCTCCGTTTTGCCGAGATGGTTGGTCAGAAAATGCCCGCCGAGCAGCAGAATTGGCTGGAAACGGGGGATATCGTCAATCTGTTGGAACTAGCCGACTTCGAGATCGTCAAGCGCGAATGGCGGCAGCTAATTCCCCGTTCCTGGTTCGGTCTTGGTACCTTGGTCAACCGTTATATCGCCCCCTTCCCCGGCATCAGGCGGCTCTGTCTAAGAAACTATGTCGTAGCCCGCTCGCTGAACATGGTGGATAAGCGGGAACTATCAGTATCCGTGATAATCCCGGCCAGAAACGAAAGAGGGAATATCGAGCCAGCCGTGCAACGCCTGCCGATGTTTGGATCGCATCAAGAAATAGTCTTCGTGGAAGGCCACAGCCAGGACGGCACACTGGAAGAGATGCGGCGCGTCCAAAGCCAGTTTCCGGAACTTGATATCAAGGTGTTGGTGCAGGACGGTAAAGGCAAGGGAGACGCTGTGCGCAAAGGGTTCGAAGCAGCCAACGGTGAGGTGCTGATGATCCTCGACGCCGACTTGACCATGCCGCCGGAGGACCTGCCCAAGTTCTATGATGCCATCGCGCAGGGTAAGGCCGAATTCGTCAATGGGTCGCGGCTGGTTTATCCCATGGAGGAAGGGGCAATGCGCTTCCTCAATCACATCGCCAATGAAGTCTTCTCCTGGTTGTTTACCTGGTTGCTGAACCAACGCTTTACCGATACTTTATGTGGCACCAAAGTGTTGGTCAAAAGAAATTATCAGAAAATTGCCGCGAACCGATATTACTTTGGAGAATTCGATCCGTTTGGGGATTTCGACCTGATCTTCGGCGCGGCCAAACTTAATCTGAAAGTGGTGGAGATACCCATTCGCTACGCGAGCCGTACCTATGGTGAAACACAGATCTCCAGGTTCAGGCATGGCTGGTTACTGCTGCGAATGGTGCTGTTCGCGTTCCGCAAGTTGAAGGCGTTGGTATAAGCTATTGCTTCGAGCCACGATTTAAATTAGATCATGCGCTTCCCTACACCGGTGGCCAAGTACCGGAATATCTTTTTCGGCTTGGCTGCGGCATTCAACCTGGCGCTGCTTCTGGCGTATTGGTTCCGTCCAACTATCGAGGTGGGATTTTCCCCAGGCAGAATCAACTTCGAGCAGGGAAATCTTTATACCTATCCTCTGGGTAATTTCAAATCCTTCCTCTATGATTTTTCCGGTGACAATGACCATGGCGGCGGCAACCAATCCTCATTGGAATTACTGGAAAACGGAAAGAGCCTCGGTTCCGGCCATCATCCACATCGAAAGATTGCGGAGTTAGGACAGGGTAGATTCGCTCATTGGGAGAACGCCGTTTACTTCTCTAGTTCCGACGGCAGCGACCCAAGAACCAATGGCTACTCCTATGCAGCCCGGTATAGGGCGCACATGAAGGGCGGGATTAGAGTCTGGACCGTATCCCTACTCTTGTTGGTAACGGCGGCATTTCTGCTGGTCGGGCCCACCCTGGTGGCTAGGACACGCAAATTGTTATCCTCGGCAAGCCCGCGCAGATCGGTGTGGAACTTTACTCTGCCGCAATATGCCAGACGTTCGCTGCTGCTCGGGACCATTTCACTGAACGCGCTTCTGCTGGTGGCACATATTTACCGCCCAATGGTGGAATTTACACTAAATCCCGAGCATATCAGCCTGGAGAGCGGCGATGCTTATATCTATAACTTAGGCAAACTCATTGGGTTTCCCTATGTCTTGCGAGGAGATAGCATTAGTGGTAATACTCAATCATCCCTACAATTATTTGAAAATGAGAAAATCCTTGGTCCCGCGCACGCCGTCCACGACGAGATACGCGCAAAAGGTAGGGGCCGATTTTCCCATTGGGAGAACGCCATCGTTTTCTCAAGTTTTGACAACAGTTCTCCTATCACCAACACTCATACCTATACAGCGCGTGGCATATCGTCACTTAACCCAGTTTTGTGGGTTCCCAGCAGTATTTTCCTGATATTGTCGATAGTCCTTGCGTTAAACCAGAAGATTTTTGGTATCGCAACATTTTTATTGCTTCCCAACCCACGTGCTGCGTCGAACAGATATGCACCACCGATTTTTCTTCTCGCGGCTTTGGGAGTAGCCTGCGCGTGTCTATTTCACAAATGGAACACGGGGGAAACTTTATCCTTGGGTGTTTCCGGTTTCCTCCCTGTGAGCGACGCCCATGGCTACTGGTACTGCGCTACCTGGATTGAAAAAGGAGGTTCCGATCTCTTTGCCGAAAACACCTTCATGCGCGACTGGTGCTCACGTCGGCTAATCTACCCCAGTTTCCTGTCGGGACTACTGAGGCTGACGGCCTGGTCACTTCCGGGAACCCTCTTATTGCAAGCAGGCATCATCGCCATTGCCATCGCCGCCCTCAGTCTCTTGGCAACCGCTCGCTTAAGTATAGCCTCCGCCTTACTTACGGCTTACCTTCTTTTCGACTTTGCCAATATCCATGCAATTGGCGTTCTCATGACTGAAGTGACCGGGCTGATAGGTGGAACTGCGGCTGCTGTGTTCTTGATACTGGCTATCGAGACGGGGTGTATGAAATGGTTATTCTCCGGCTTGGCCCTATTCAGCATTGCCATGGTTTCCCGGGCTGGCGCGATGTTCGTGCTACCTTTTTTGCTTGCCTGGTCGATCTGGTTTGTCTGCCGCGTGCGGAATCGAAATTCCAAGGCTTTAATTAGCGGCTGCCTGGCGTCCTTGACGGCCGGGATGGTGCTGCAAAAATTTCTGACCCAGGTCCTGGGTCTCAACGCACAGACTTCGTTCGGAAATTTCTCAACGGTCTTATACCGATTATCGGCCGGCAAGAATAACTGGGGTGCCGCTTATACGGATTATCCAGAGCTCTTCCAGAACCTTACAGAATCAGAAGCCTTCAAAAGGCTCTATAAAATAGCTCTGGATAATATCAGGACACACCCAGACATTCTGATTGACACTTATTTCCAGGAAGGACAGCGTTATTTGGGAGTACTACTGAATTTCGATCATCAGGGGGGAGGGCTTCCGTGCTTTCTTGTGCTGATTCTAATCGGCACTATCAAATGCCTATTGCAAAGAGGATCTCCTTTACATTCGCTTCTACTGGTAACTTTGGCCGGTGAGATTGTCTCGGCGCCAATATTGTATGCAGACGGCTATGCACGTGTTTTCGCCGCAACGATCCCTTTCAGAACATTAATGGCCGGCGTTGGGATCGTAACCGTATGGGAATTTTTTTATGCTCTGGCCGTACCCCTTCGATTCATGGAGCGTAAAGTTACAGGGGTTGTTGTCGCCTCACAAACCACCACGACGGCCATGCTAGGGGCTTTCAGTGGAGGCATGGTTCCAATTGCAAGCCTACTGCCGTTCACGGGATTATTATTTTATTCTGAGGTAAAGCCGGTTCCCGCAATTCCTTGCGAAGCCCCAGCGAAAGCAGCGGTAATTCGCCTGGACCGGGAATCTATTGCATTTTCAATCGTGGATGGCATCTCCAACAATCCAGTAGTACCTTTCCAGATCACCAAGGAAAAGCTTAAGGACGGACTGCTTCAAGACAATACGACTCCATCATGGTTCACAGATGACTTCCTGGCTCTGTCTTCCTCTAGCATCATTGTTCAAGGCATCAATTTATCCAGATCAGCCGGATTCCGATTCATGCAACCCATCGATTTACTATGGCATGGTCCCCACCCTCAAGCAGGCAGTACCGTCAGCATTTGCGTAGATACTGGAAAACATACTGACATTGCTGGCGCCCCATATTTTGAAATTACAAAATTTCAGGGATTGCATAATGCGTCATCTCCAATCCGATAAGCCATGTCATTTCACAGGTCTTCTTATTATTTATTTCAACGCTCCAAATGACTCAAGAAATCCTTCATGATCAGCGTCTATTATGGAAAGAAAAACCCGTATTAAGGAATATATACCATGATTTTTATGGACGAATCATTAAGCACTGCAACGCTGGAATCACATTGGAAATCGGCGGCGGGTCCGGTAACCTAAAGGAACATCTGGACAATGTGATTTCAACCGACATCGTCCACACCCCTTGGCTGGATGCCGCTGCGGATGCTCAATCGCTCCCATTCCGGCCTGGTAGCTTTGATAATATCGTGGCCGTTGATGTGCTTCACCATATTGAGCGTTGCTGCGACTTTTTCGATGAGGCGGCAAACACACTCAAAAAAGGGGGACGCTTGGTTCTGGTAGAACCGGCCATTACTCCGGTCAGTTGGTTTTTCTACAGCTTCTTTCATCCCGAACCGCTGGATATGAATGTCGACCCGTTCATCAATCCTCCGCCAGATCCACTTCGGAAACCTTTTGATGCCAACCAAGCCATTCCTACGCTGCTCTTCGGTAAGTACCGGGACCGATTCCAACATCGCTTCCCAGAGTTTCAAGTATTGGAAACTAGATACTTCAGTCTGTTCGCTTATCCTTTGTCCGGTGGTTTCCGACCCTGGTGCCTAATACCAACGGGTGCTATCACTCCTCTACTGGCCTTGGAGAATATCTTGAGCCCGCTGATCGGCCGCTTTATGGGATTTCGCTTGCTCATCGTTCTCGAAAAGGTTAGGTAGCGATCTTTCATGTTTACCGATACAAAATATTCTGCATAGCCCGTCATTCCTATGAATAAACACTTGCAAGATTCCCTGCTGTGGACCTACCGGAAGGTCATGGACAGCGGACTTATGAACTCCATGATCGCCCGCAACTTGTTTTTTACTGCCTACGATCTTTATAAAACCTTCCTAGAAGCCGGTCCCATCGCAGGATTGAAACCCTATGCTTCGTCAGGCACCACCGTCATCGACGTCGGCGCCAATGTGGGTTTTTTTTCCACAAGGTTCGCCCGTTGGGTTGTGCCTACCGGAGGAAGAGTCATCGCTCTGGAGCCCGAGGCCGCCAATTTCAGCCGGTTGGTCGAAGTCCTGCGTCGGGAAAATTATTCTCCATCACAGGTCGAAACTCTCCGCTGTGCAGTCGCCGAACGCTCTGGAGTCATGCACCTCGCCGTCAACCCCTATCATCCGGGAGACCATCGCCTCGATACGGAGGGAGTTCCGATTGATGTCGTCACCATCGACGCGCTCATGGCTCAGCGCGAATGGCCACTGGTGTCCTTGATCAAAATCGATGTCCAGGGTGCGGAATCCCGCGTGCTGCAGGGTGCAAAGAAAACTCTCGAGAAATTTAAGCCAGCCCTGTTTATCGAGCTGGATGACACCATGCTTCAAGCAAATGGCAGCAGTGCGGCTGAAATTCTGGAAAACCTGTCCAGGATTGGATATGTGGTTTACCAGTTGCAAAAGAAATCCCCTCCGGTAAGCGTATCGATGAATCGGGTGATGAATCTATTACAAGACAAAAGTTATTCGGACTTCCTGTTTCTTCACCCCGAGACACCCTCGGCCTGAAAATTTCTCCGTTTACACATCTGATTAATAATGATTACCCTGACCACCAAACAAAAACTCTTCATCGCCCGCTCCATACAGACCATTGTGATGGGAATACGCGGGATCTTCAAAGCGGGCGAGAAAACAATTGCCAAGCGTAATAAAATCACATGGCAGCTCGACCTTAGGGAAGGTATCGATTTTTCCATCTGGCTCCTGGGAGCCTTCGAAGTCAAGACGCAAAAGCAATATCTCGGCCTGTTGAAACCCGGCAATATCGTAATCGATGTGGGAGCTAATATCGGCGCGCATACTCTTCCGCTGGCAGCGGCAGTCGGATCCTCCGGGAGGATAATTGCAATAGAACCTACGGATTATGCATTCGCCAAACTCACTGCAAACTCCGCCTTAAACCAGGAATTGCAAGCACGCATCCTCGCTATTCAAGCCATGCTCACCGATCAGGTTTCGGGCCTGGCCGCGCCTGAAATATATTCAAGTTGGCCGCTGAAAAATGAGGGAGATATCCACCCCTTGCATGGTGGAAGCCTGAAAACTTGCAAAGGCGCCAAGGTCACCACACTTGATGCGGTTGTAAGGGAAATAAACCTCGAGCACATCGAAATCATGAAGATAGATATCGACGGTTACGAATGTGCAATGCTTCGAGGTGCCAGGGAAACCTTGCAGAGATATCGTCCTGTGATCGTCATGGAACTTGCGCCTTATGTACTTGAAGAACACGGCGGCAGTGTGGATGAAATTGTTGATATTCTCAAAAGCTTGAACTATTCGATCAAGGATGCCGATACCGATGTCTTGTTGCCTCTCGATGGCTCAGAGCTAAGGGACCTGATTCCTTTCGGCGCTGGCCGAAATATCATTGCCATTCCGGGTTAGCTTGCAATACCCCACAGTACAGGTCACATGACACACCCTTCTTTAGGCCTAATCCTTCGAATCACCGTTACCGCGAGTATCATCGCATTTTTCGCGTTTAAATTGGACTGGCTTGCGCTTATAGCCGAATTCAACGCGCTAAATACATTGTATATCGGGGTTGCGGTCGTTCTTGCCGGGGTAACCCATGTTCTCGGAGGACTGCGCTGGTGGTACCTGCTGAAGGTTCAATCGATTGAGGTTTCGGCCCCTTACGCGTTAAGACTTACCTTTACCGCGCAATTTTTTAACCTTTTTCTTCTTGGTTCCATTGGCGGTGACGCAGCGAAATTGATCTACCTGGCCCGACTAGCCCCTACCCAGAAAACCCATGCCGCGGTGTCCACCATTATGGATAGACTGATGGGGCTTGTGGTGATGCTAGTGTCTGCGCTACTTGCGGGATTTTTTCAATATGGAATCATGACTCATAACGATTCGCTAAGATCTGCAGCGAGTTATCTTATAGTCGTTCTTATTATACTACTTGGCGGGACATGTTCTCTATTGGTAATACCGGAGGACATCTTCGAACGAATATTTCCTAATCTCTGGAAAAGATTCCCTAAAAGGCATCTTATAGCCCTAACCCTTCAGGGCTTCAAGCAGCACGGTGTAGCGCTACTAGACACATTGATAGCCCTGGCCATTGCTGTAGCGGCTTGGATTGCGACAGGTTTGGTTGGGTTATTATTGGCTAAGAGCATGTCCTTGGATGCAACATATCCCACCATTTTAATTATCCTGTCCTTGGTCACATTCGTTGCCATTCTTCCGATCAGCATAGGAGGGCATGGTGTTAGGGAGGGTGCTTTCGTTGTTTTGTTTGGTTTTTTCATTGGCCAGGAATCCATGACTGCTAGTTCTCTCCTGCAGTCACAAGCCATTATCTATTCCATCCTTTTTTTTATCTCCTTCTCCTGCTGGGGTATACTTGGCGGTATCATGTACCTGCTGGGATCAGATAAACCCATTCATATATCAGACATTGAGTAAAGGTGGAACGACATTACTTTCAATATCTCCACTAAAACCATAAGTGAGACAAGTTAAAATTCTAAATATTTTGCTTCGGCGCTGGTTTCAAATCGCCAAGGATGCTTATCGCGCCCGCCCACCCGAACCCGCATGGCGTTCTCTAACCTGCACTATCGGAACGGTGCTGCATCTTGCCACCCTCCGTGCGGCGGCCAGGGTTGCCCGTATATTAGTTCGGCCCGGATTGAGCGCGAGCCTGATTGCGAAATCCGACAGCGTGGGTGGTTCAGGATTTTTGCTTTCGCCAATGTCGCGAGTCTACCCATGGTTCCACCTTGAATCCTTCGAGTCAGGGTTAGCCCGCGCCGACTATCCTTCAGTTCGGGAGGGTTATTCCCTCAGGGTATGCCCGCTTGCGAAACCCTTATGGTTCGAGTTTGAATCGGATACCGCTAGCTCCGCCCTCAAGTTGCCGCTATGGGCAACTTCAAAAGCACGCGCCAGAATCGAAGTGTTGGAAATGTCCGAATCCGGACTGCTGCCTATCTTCCAGGGGGTGCGCGCCATAGCCTTGGAATCGCCCGATGCTTCTCTAAGCATCCCTCTATCCTGTCCAAACCCTGAAAAGTTTTACCGTAGGTTCCGGGTTCAGATAGTCCCAGCATTGCTGGGGCATCGAGGGTATCTGAATTTTTTTGCTACAGATCATCCGGCCACGCTAAGGCTGGAATCTTTTCCAGCGGAACCGGTCCCGAGCATCAGTATCGTAACTCTGCTTTATGGCAAGGAACGGGAATGCCCAGAGTTTGTACGTGCACTCCATGAACTGAATTATCCAGGGCATGTCGAGGTAATTGCCATTGATGACGATAGTCCCGACAATTCTTCCCATGCGTTTCAGGAAGCCATAAGCCGTCTTCATGAGGAATATCCTGAAGCGGCAAAACGCATTCGCTGGTCCTTGACCAAAAACCCCATCAATCTGGGTAACTGTGCTTCTCGGAATAGTGGTCTGTCACAGGTGTCAGGGGACCTGGTTTTCGTGATGGATTGCGATTGCATTCCAAATCGTACTTTCCTGTTGGAACATGCCCATAGTCATATTCGCCACAATGCCGATGTAGTGATCGGATTGCACAACATTGAATCCGGCTTCCAGCCTGTTACGGAAGTTCTAGAACTCCTGGAAGCCGATAACGATAGCCGCGCGCGACGGGCCGATCTCCAGGACCCGATTAACCCTGTGAGTTTTCTAAATTGCGTGACACGCAACTTTTCCTTCCGAAAAGCCTATCTATCCCACATCCACTTTGATGAGGCGTTTGGCTATTCTCGTGCCAAGGACTCAGGTTTTGGCTGGGAGGATATCGAATTAGGTTACAAACTTTACCTGACTGGAGCACGGATGGTATTCAACCCCCATGCCTTCACCGTGCATATCAGTCACCCCCCGAATAGCGATCCCAGCGATCTGCCTCTGCGCTCGGAAAAGAACCTCGCTCGACTGATCAGCAAGCATCCTGAACTCAGTCTAATTGCACGCCGTTGGTTGACTCATACCATCGAAAGGCTACAACAGTGGAGACAGGCCGAGAATCTAAAACCTACAGAAACCAGCGAAGCTCTTGCCGCCATAATAGCTGAGGCACCCAGTATTTTGGCGCCCCGAAAGCTAAGAATTCTGACTTATCGCTGGCATCCCGCCCATCAATATGAAATTTATAAAACCGGTCATCGATTCGATTTGGTTCGTTCGTCCGACGAAAGACTCACCAGTTTCAGTCGGCAATGGGAATATGGTCAACGGCCATTACCCGCCAATGCAGGCTTCATTGAACTTGACCAAATAAACTTCGACGATTACGACCTTGCCTTACTTCATTTCGACGAGAACGTCCTTGACTGGCAAAATACCAACAATGTGCTTTGCAACAACTGGGGGGCATCGTTTCGCTACTTTATGGAGTTCGTCCCTTTACCCAAGGTGGCTATCTGTCATGGCACGCCGCAATTTCATGGCATGTATACCTTCGGGTATGAAGGGCAAGACTTGCTGAATGAAATTGACGGAACCCGCCAACGTCTTGTGGATTACCTGGGCAATACCCTGGTGATATGCAATTCACATCAGGCCAGGGCGGAATGGAGATTTCAAAATAGCCGGGTCATCTGGCATGGCTTTGACCCTACGGAATTCCCGGAAAGTCGACGGGCAAAAGGGATACTCACATTAGGTCGCGCAATGAAGGAAAGGCCCCACTACCGCGGCTATTACTTCTTTGAGGGCACCCTGAAAGGTTTTCCTGTTGAGCATCATCCGAGCGCTTTGAAGGTTGAAGAACCCGATTATCCTAACTGTAGACTTGGCAATGAATACGCTAGAGCCAAGTTTCGTAATTACGTTGATGCTATTCGAGAATATTCGATTTATTTCAATCCCACGCTTAGATCGCCCATGCCACGTTCTCGCGGCGAAGCCATGATGTGTGGTCTCGTTTCGGTTAGTGCCCGCAACCATGATGTCGATCAATACATAGTCAATGGCAGAAACGGTTTTCATGCGGAAACTCCGGAAGAAGCCCGAGACTACTTGCTGTACCTGGTCAATCATCCGGAGGCCTGCGCCCGCATGGGCCACGCCTCCCGACAAACCGCTTTGGATGTGTTCAACCACGACCGTTTCATGAGTGAATGGCAGAGCATCTTCACGGCTTTAGCGCGTTAAGTTAAGCCCTATTTTGTCTCGGAATGCTTGCCACCAGACCCGCTTGCCCCCAGGCTTTCATTAGCCGAATCAAGGATCTGAAGAGATCCATAAGCTTCTTGTTTCGTTGGAGAAAGTTCAGCCTGGGCTTGAATCCCGAGCGTGATCTCTCCGCATCTTCAACGACTTTTACGGTCATCGGCATCCGGCCCTGTTTTCGTGTTACAACACCCTCGCGGCGTCTCCCTACCGGACTGTGCTTGTTTAGCTATACCGGCGGCTCAATCCAGTCTCCTATGTCACCCTGGTTAAGCGTGGATGACGGCGGAGGCTGGCAAGGTTCGAGATATCCCCTGCCAACCTGCTATGGCGAACTGGTAGAGGGTTTCGTCAAGCTTCCGGAGAAGGTACAGGCTTTACGTTTCATGCCCGGTTACCCTCGGGATGCATTCCACATCAGTCACATTGAAGCGCTGGAACTTGGCCAAGTCGGTGCTTTTTGGCATTTCATCAGGAATTGGATGGATGCCGAACCACTTTCATTGGGACGTTTCAGCCGCGCAATGCGCCGTGGGTATTTGATTTGGCGCCAGGGAGGCCTAATCGCGTTGAAAACCCGTATGCTCGGGTTGGGACGCTGGAGCCCTGATTATGCAAATTGGATTGCTCATTACGACCGGCTAAACCCCACTGACATCGCCGCCATACAGCACCGAATCGAAGCCTTGCCGGTAAAACCATCTCTCTCGGTTGTCATGCCGACCTACAACACACCGGCGCCATGGTTAATTCAAGCGATTGAATCCGTACTATCCCAACTATACCCTAATTGGGAGTTATGTATAGCCGACGATGCATCGTCCAATCCCTTGGTGCGCGGGATTCTGGAGCGTTACCAACAGAGGGACCCGAGAATAAAAATCGTATTTCGTAAAGAAAATGGACATATCTCGGCTGCCAGCAACAGCGCTCTACGGTTGTCAACGGGCGAGTTTGTGGCGTTACTGGACCACGACGATCTTCTGGCGCCGCATGCCCTATATCTGATAGCGGAATATTTGAACCAACATCCAGAAGCGGATGTATTGTATTCGGATGAAGACAAGATAACTCAGGATGGAGAACGCTTCGACCCCTATTTCAAGCCAGACTTCAACGAAGCTTTACTGCTTTCGCACAATATGGTGTGCCACTTCGGAGTTTACCGGCGCTCCAGGATTGACGAAATTGGGGGCTTTCGGTTGGGCTATGAGGGTTCCCAAGATTATGACCTCTTATTGAGGATTCTTCTTAAAACAACGACTGACAAAATCGTGCATATTCCGTTTGTGCTTTATCACTGGCGGGCCATTCCCGGTTCCACGGCCTTGGCGCTGGAAGAGAAGGATTATGCCGACCAAGCCGCTAGGAAGGCTCTTAATGACTATTTGGAGTTAACAGAGCCAGGGTGTCGAGTAGTTCCTGGTAGTCATCCGGGCACTCACCGAGTGGTTCCTCATCTCCCAGAACCTCCCCCAAAGGTGAGCTTGATTATTTTGGCCGACGAAAGCTCGATGACGCTGGACCAATGCATCGCAAGTTTGATGAAGCGCACCAATTACCCAAATTATGAAATTCTGCAAGCCTTACCCGGCCGAAAATTCTTGGCTGCTAAGAAGACAAGATTTGGCTCTCTAGTGAGGACGGTAGAATGTGATGCATCGAATCTCGCTGCGGTGGCCAATCATGCGGCACGGCATGCCGTTGGCAATCTCTTGTGCTTCCTCCGACCCGGCATAGAGGTAATCTCTGAAGACTGGCTTCAGGTAATGACTGCTCATGCATTGCGCCAAAAGATAGGCGCGGTGGGAGCGAAATTAATCTACCCTGACGGAAGTCTACAGGATGGGGGGCTAGTGCTAGGCATGGACGGGATCCTGGCAGGCTCTGCTTATCAGGGTTTGCCGGTCAAAAGCCTGACCTTGGTGCCAAGATATTATTCTGCCGTGAGCGGAGCATGCCTGGTCGTTAGACGGGAGCTTTTTCATGAGGTCGATGGCTTCGATGCGGACACCCTAGCCAACCACTTCTTCTTCACGGATTTTTGCCTCAAGCTGCGCGAACTGGGCTACTCCAATTTTTGGACACCCGATGCCACGCTAATCTACCATGAAAATAACGATGGCTATGAGGTTGGTGCGGGTCTACTTGAGGAGAGCCACTCATTCATTGAAAAATGGCGTGAATCGATGGATAACGACCCGTGTTACAACCCAAACCTGAGCTTGGAATCCGCGTCGTTTCGTTATGCCAAACCACGAGTGGACCCTCCATGGAGACTATAGACAATTGCGGTAACCCCCCTCTCCTGGGGAGATTGGAGTTCGATAGGGGCATGGGGTTAGGAGATTAGCGCCAGGCCATTGACCTCTCCGCGACTGGAATTCGGCAATCTCCGGCGAAATCAGGCCTTTTGGGAGTCATCTAAACATCATTATCGATTCGGGAGCCAAATACGTGAACCGTTATATTTTTGCTCTTATAGTCCTATCAGTTAATTTTTTCACCGCCTGCGCCACCAACAAGATCACCGGCCGCAGCCAGGCGATGCTGGTCAGCGATGATGCCGCCGCGCAGCAATCGTATCAGGCTTACAGTCAATTGCTCAGCCAAGCGGCGCAGAAGCGCGCGCTGGACGATGACCCCTACCAACTGACCCGCGTGCAATCGATAGCCAAGCCATTGATCGTGCAGGCCATCAAGCTGCGTCCCGAGGCGCAGGGCTGGCGTTGGGAAGTTCACGTCCTGAAAAGCAACGAGGTGAATGCCTGGTGCATGGCCGGCGGCAAGATGGCTGTTTATACCGGCTTGCTGCAAAAAATCCAGCCCACCGACGACGAACTGGCGGCGGTCATGGGACACGAGATTTCGCACGCGCTACTGTCGCATCAGGCGGAAAAGATCTCTCGCGCGCAAATGCAGAAGGCCGGCATCACCGCCGGCGTGCTGGCCGGCGCCCTGTTTGGTGTCAACCTGGGCGGCATGGCCTCCCTCGCGGATTCCGTCGCTACCCTGGGCCTGCAACTGCCCAACAGCCGGGAGGCTGAAAGCGAGGCCGACAAGGTCGGGATCGAACTGGCCGCCAAGGCGGGATTCAATCCCGAAGCCGCGGTTACGCTTTGGCAAAAGATGATCAAGGTCAGTGGCGGCGGAACCCCGGAATGGCTCAGCACGCATCCCAATCCGGAGTCCCGCATCGCCGCCATGCAGGTCATGGCCAGGAATCTCATGCCCGTTTACGAGGCCGCCCGGAAAAAGCCGTGATCATGGCCCCAGAACTCATCCCGGCTTTCCGTCTTCGACCAAGTCGAGAAACAGTTGCTCCAGCCGGTTGGCCGCCGTGCGCAGGGAGATCACCCTGACGCCTTTGTCGGCCAGGGCGTCGAATAGGGCGTGGATCCCTTGCGCGGATGGAACCTCGGCGACCAGAGTCCTGGCATCGATGCTTTCCAGTTCATATCCCGTCAAGTCCGGCAAATCGGTCAGTGGACCATCCAGTCCCAAGATGTAGCGGTTGCTGTGCATCCTGGCCAATAGGTTGTCCATGGTGCTGTGCTCGATGAGACGGCCATGATTGATGATGGCGATATGCCGGCAGAGATTTTCCGCTTCCTCCAGATAGTGAGTCGTCAGGATGATGGTGGTTCCCTCGCGGTTGATCTTCCGCAGAAGGTCCCACATCGAGCGACGGATTTCGATATCCACCCCGGCAGTGGGCTCGTCCAGAATCAACAGCCTGGGTGAATGTACCAACGCCCGGGCAATCATCAAGCGCCGTTTCATGCCCCCCGATAGAGTCCTCGAGACACTATTGCGTTTCTCCCAGAGTCCGAGTTGATTCAGGCACTTTTCCACCTGCGGCAACGCCCGCTTGCGGGGGATGCCCTGATAACCGGCCTGATTGACGACCACGCTCAAGACAGTCTCGAACTGATTGAAATTGATTTCCTGGGGAACCAGACCAATCAAGCGCTTGGCGCTCTCACGGTCCCGATCGATGTCGTGTCCATACACTTCGACCCGCCCAGCCGTCTTGTTGATGAGTGAACTGATGATGCCGATGGTCGTGGATTTTCCCGCGCCATTGGGTCCCAGTAGCGCGAAAAAATCGCCGGACTCCACCTCAAGATCGATTCCTTTCAGGGCCTCCAGCCCATTCTTGTAGGTCTTGCGCAGGTTACGCAGGGACAGGGCATGCATTGCTGATGTCTTTTGCGATGGGATTTTGTGACAATACGGTTGGATGCCGGATCAAGGCTGTCGGCTGGCGCCATCGTGGCGGATAGGGGTGACCGTGTAGTTTAACTGAATTCTTTCCCGGACCCACCCGAAGCCCCTCATCTGGTGATTGCTCACGACAAATGGCATCGAAGAATAATAACGACATTGCCGGAATGACCAAAAATATGAAGTAGCTAAAGCGGGCGGAAAACATCACAATTGGTACAGAGAGCAACAAAAAAACGGTTTCCGTCAGCTCAGAAAGGGAATAGCGTCTTTTAAGAAAAGAATTGCCGAACATAGAGAATGGATTGAAAACCCATCGATAAAGGTAGAAAACTGGGAAAGCCGTGATATTCGCTACCAATTAGGATTATTGAATCGCTGGAGAAACGACATTGAACGTCATCATGAATTTATAGAGATTCTTCGTGGCGTTTTACTTGAGTTAGGGTATACCGATGAACAATTCTTACAAGAT
>Ga0233420_10000157_pt1 | contig 31283 bp, 28 predicted proteins | sample Watercolumn_Mata_4_FD_183009 | JGI IMG/M metagenome (GOLD analysis project Ga0233420, IMG submission 183009) | Freshwater microbial communities from Lake Matano, South Sulawesi, Indonesia - Watercolumn_Matano_2014_102_MG | ecosystem: Environmental > Aquatic > Freshwater > Lake | place...
ATCGGCAACTAGATGTCGGCAATTGCCATCGCGCTTGAACGCCTTTTCCGCGACATGCGCCAGCAGCGGGAACTGGTGGAGATGAAACTTTCCCTGGGGGCCAACTACCGGGAGGCCAGCGATGACCTTTTCCGGAATGCCGTCACGGCTGGCATGATTCCCTCGATCAACGCCATGATGGGTGTCGGTCTGGTGTTCATTCCCGGCATGATGTCCGGGCAGATCCTTTCCGGAACCGACCCCCTTATCGCAATCAGGTACCAGATCGTGGTGATGTTCATGCTGGTCGGCTCAACGGCCGTAACATCCATTGTCGTCATGCTCATCGTGCGCAAGCGGTGCTTCGGCAGCGGTGAAGAGGTGCTGCTAACGCCCCGCTGAAGCTTTTTTCCGCTGCAGCATCATGATCGCTGCTCCTGCCAGCATCATGAAAAAGCAAAGCACCTGCCCCATGGAAAAGTCCATGAACACAAATCCCAGATGCGCGTCGGGCTCGCGGAAGAACTCGATAAAGAAGCGGAAGAATCCGTAACCGAAAAGATAGAGACCGGAAAGAAATCCCGGAAACGGCGATTTTTTCCGCAACAGCCACAACACGGCAAACAGAACGATGCCCTCGAAAAACGCTTCGTAGAGCTGCGACGGATGCCGCAGCTCGGCTGTCGGAGCGAGTGGAAAGTACATCCCTGCGGAAGCATCGGTGATTCTTCCGTAGAGTTCCCCGTTGATGAAGTTGCCGAGCCTGCCGAAGGTGTAGCCGAGGGGAAGGGAGGGAATGAAAAGGTCGAACGTCTCGAAAAAGCCTTTTTTCCGGGAACGTGAAAAAAACCACATGGCCAGGACCACACCGATAACGCCTCCATGATAGGACATCCCGGTTATTCCTGCGAAACTGCATCCTCCGGATGCAGAAAACCCGGGAATCAGCGTGCCGAGCGGGTCGGCAAGAAATCCATCGAGACCATAAAAAAGAATATATCCCAGACGGCCGCCAAGCACCACTCCCGCCATGGCCCAGGTCAGGGCGTCGCTGGCGAACTGGCGGCTGAATGCAAGTTTTTCGGTTTGCAGCCGGAAGACGGTGAGCAGATAAACCACGGCAAAGGCGATGATATACATCATGCCGTACCAGCGGATCGCAAAACCTCCGAACGAGATGATAACCGGGTTCATCTGTGCCGGAAGATGCTGCCACCAGGCAATAAAATCACTCATATCGAATTTTTTCTTGAAGTTTCGTCAAATTAACAATCCTAAACTATTGGAGCATACAGAAATATAGTTAACTTAAAATCTTGAGCATTTCTTTGTCGCTTATCATTTACCCACAACATAATCAAATCAATAGTATGGCTAAGATACTTGAAGGGCCGGCTATGAAACTTTTTAACAAGTGGGGTATTCCCGTGCCCAACTATGTAGTTATCATGGACCCGAACCGGCTTGAACAACTTGGTGAAGCTAATAAATGGCTGAGAGAATCAAAACTCGTCGTCAAGGCTCACGAAGCAATCGGCGGACGTTTCAAGCTCGGTCTGGTGAAGCTCGGCCTGAACCTCCAGGAAGCTGTGGCGGCATCGCGTGAAATGATCGGCCGAGAGATCGGCACCGCAGTGATCCGTCAGGTCATCGTGGCTGAAATGCTCGATCACGACGAGGAGTATTACCTCTGCATCAACAGCAACCGTGACGGAGCCGAAGTGCTGCTTTCCAACAAGGGTGGTGTGGACATCGAGGATAACTGGAACACGGTGCGCCGCCTGTTTATTCCCATCGACGAGACGCCAAGTATCGAACGCCTCACGGAACTGGCCATCGAAGCCGGGTTCACCGGCGAGATCGCCGACAGGGTAGGGAAGATCATCTCCCGTCTGGTTCTCTGCTTCGACAACGAGGACGCGCAATCCATTGAAATCAACCCGCTTGTCATCCGCAAGAGCGATATGCGTTTTGCCGCTCTCGACGCGGTCATGAACATCGACTACGATGCCCGGTTCCGCCACGCCGACTGGGACTTCAAGCCGGTCTCTGAAATCGGACGCCCGTTCACCGAAGCCGAACAGCAGATCATGGAAATCGACGGGCGCATCAAGGGCTCCGTGAAGTTTGTCGAGGTGCCCGGAGGAGAAGTCGCGCTCCTCACTGCAGGAGGCGGCGCATCAGTCTTCTATTCCGATGCGGTCGTGGCCCGTGGCGGCACCATCGCGAACTATGCCGAATACTCGGGCGATCCCCCGGACTGGGCTGTCGAGGCGCTGACGGAAACCATCTGCGCGCTTCCGAACATCAGGCACATCATCGTGGGCGGCGCCATTGCAAACTTCACCGACGTGAAAGCCACCTTCAACGGCATCATCAACGGATTCCGCGAAAGCAAGTCGAAGGGATACCTCGAAGGCGTGAAGATCTGGGTCAGGCGTGGCGGACCGAACGAAAACCAGGGCCTTGCCGCCATCCGCAAACTCGAGGAGGAGGGCTTCGACATTCATGTGTACGATCGCAGCATGCCGATGACCGATATTGTGGACCTCGCGTTGAACTCGTAAGGCTGCAGTACTCTTAATTACTAATTATTAAGGAACTTATAACTTTTTAATCAGGAAAAGAAACGTGAGTATATTAGCAAACAGGGATACTCGGGTAGTCATCATTGGCGGTGTAGCCGGCCAGAATGCCGCAAGGAGGATGGCCCAGTTCGACTTTCTGGTCAACAGGCCGCTCACTATCCAGGCATTCGTCTATCCGCCTGAAGAAGGTCAGCAGAAAGAGATTTACCGTGGCGGCGAACTGAAAAACGTTCCCGTCTATTCCTCGCTTCAGGAAGCACTGACCAATCATCCCGACATCAACACCGCACTGATCTATATCGGTGCAAACCGTGCATATGCAGCAGCCAGAGAGGCTCTCGATGCCAGCAACATCAAGCTGGTCTCCATGATCACCGAAGGGGTGCCTGAAAAGGATGCCAAAAGGCTGCGCAAGCTCGCCAGGGCGAATGACAAGCTCTTCAACGGCCCTTCTTCCATCGGCATCATGTCCGCAGGGGAGTGCCGTCTCGGCGTTATCGGCGGCGAGTTCAAGAACCTGAAGCTGTGCAACCTCTACCGTTCAGGATCCTTCGGTGTCATCACCAAGTCCGGCGGCCTTTCCAATGAAGCCATGTGGCTTTGCGCACAGAACGGTAACGGCATCACCACCGCGGTCGCTATCGGCGGCGACGCATACCCCGGCACCGACTTCGTGACCTATCTGGAAATGTTCGAGCAGGATCCCGAAACCAAGGCTGTCGTCATCGTCGGCGAAGTCGGCGGAACCCTCGAGGAGGAAGCTGCCGAATGGTTCGGAGCCCAGAAACGCCGAATCAGGCTGATTGGCGCCATCGGCGGCACCTGTCAGGAAGTGCTGCCCCAGGGCATGAAATTCGGCCATGCCGGAGCAAAGGAAGGAAAGAAAGGTCTCGGTTCGGCCCGTTCGAAAATGAACGCACTGCGCGAAGCAGGCGCACTCGTACCCGACACCTTCGGCGGACTCTCCAAGTGCATCAAGCAGGTTTACGAAGAGCTGCTTGCCGACGGCTCGATCATGCCGGAACCGGAAATCGACGAGGCGCTGCTGCCGGAACTGCCGCCGAAAGTGCAGGAGATCATGAAGCAGGGCGAAGTGATCGTCGAGCCGCTCATCCGCACCACCATTTCCGACGACCGCGGCGAAGAGCCCCGTTATGTCGGCTATGCAGCTTCACAGCTGTGCGAGAAAGGCTACGGCATCGAGGATGTCATCAGCCTGCTCTGGAACAAGAAGCTGCCCTCACGCGAGGAGTCCGAGATCATCAAGCGTATCATCATGATATCGGCTGACCACGGTCCTGCCGTGTCCGGCGCATTCGGCGCAATCATCGGCGCATGCGCAGGCATCGACATGCCTCAGGCGGTCTCAGCCGGCATGACCATGATCGGTCCCCGTTTCGGCGGTGCGGTCACCAACGCCGGTAAATACTTCAAGTACGGCGTGAAGGAGTTCCCGAACGACATTCCGGGCTTCCTCGCCTGGATGAAACAGAACGTCGGCCCCGTGCCGGGTATCGGTCACAGGGTAAAAAGCCTGAAAAACCCCGACAAGCGCGTGAAGTACCTCGTTGACTACGTGAAGAACCAGACGTCGCTGCACACGCCGTGCCTCGACTATGCGCTTGAAGTGGAAAAGGTCACCACATCCAAGAAGGACAACCTGATCCTTAACGTGGACGGCACCATGGGCTGTATTCTCGTTGACCTCGACTTCCCGGAACAGTCGCTGAACGGCTTCTTCGTGCTTGCCCGCACGATCGGCATGATCGGCCACTGGATCGACCAGAACTCGCAGTCTTCGAAGCTCATCAGGCTGTACGACTACCTGATCAACTATGCTGTCAAGGAAGAGCGCGAAGTGCCTGAAAAGAAATAGACATAGCGACACCTTTCGCTTCTCAGCAGGAGAGGCCGTTCCGGTTTTCAATGACGGAACGGCCTCTTTTTTTTATCCCCAGGACTCCAGGAAAAACCGCAAGTAATTGAATTAAAAGTCATTAACAATCAACTATTGGCCAATAAATCCCTGCAAGTCGATCATGGACAATCGGTTCTCATCGGCCCGATTGCCAGGCATAGAGCCATCGACGAGCTTTTTTTCGGAGCGATGCCGGCAGACGGAAATATGTCCGAAACGCGAAGGTGATCCGGTGCCAGCGACGGATGGCATGATGGCATTTTACCCTGGCCATACGAACAGGCCTCCAGAGTTTCTTCGCTAAGCAGGATGTGCTGTATGGAAGCATCGCTCGCAAGTATGAAGGTTTTTGCAAAGCCGATTCATGCACCAACGAGTCAGGCATCAATGAAGGGTACGAAAAAAATGAAACGTATCACGGCGCGAGATCCATCAAGCACATGATCTGGCGTTCATGCATCAGGAAACTCCTTACGGATCAAATACCGGCCGGCATTCGGGGAAGTGGCTCTCGAATGCCTCCGGGAAGGCCAAAGAGGGGCTCCCGGCTCCAGCGTCAATTTGTTGTATAATATAAATTATGTAAAGTTATATAATCAATCAATCAATGCTGGTCATATGATCTGATGGAGGCCTTCCCGATCGTCTGCTTCTGTCTCTCTGCCATGACGTCTGCCGGCAGGTTCATCTCGTCGACAGCAAGTGTCGGGATATCAAGCGCATAAATCGTAAAGAGGCAGCAGTGTTGTGCTTGAGGCAACCATTCTTCACCGTTGCGTGCATCGGGGTCGAACGCCCTCAGGGCAAAGCTTTTCATGCCTGCCTGAGCGTCCTTCCAGCGCAGCTCGGGGAAGATCGGTTACTGCACCCTCGATGTTCCGGTCACCTTCACGACAACCGGAAAGCCTTCGAGCTGCCTGGGCATGTGGCTCCTTGTTGCGGGATTGTCGCGGGCAAGGCCGACCACGATCACCGGGCTCCCTTCACGGTCCTTCCCGATACCGACCGACACCACATCGGGAAGGGTGAGCAGGAGTCGTTCATGGCTCCGTTTTACCTCCTGAATCGTTTTCATCGTTCCGGTTTTCATGCAGGCGGTTGTCGTCAACAGAACAGCGAGCAGCACCGCGGATACTCCCTTCAAAGGGAGACTCCCAGCAGGCTGAAAACGTTCTGGATGCGGTTGATCACCGTTGTCTGGTCGCTGCCGGCAAAAAGCAGCCCGACAAGGTTGCTTGAGGTGTCGAGCACCGCAGAGCCGCTGTCGCCTCCCTGGCTCATGGCTCCCGCGATGAGCTGGTCGCTGAACCGTGCAGTCCTGTCCGTGCCGTAGCTCACATCGACCGTCACGTCAACCTGTTCGATCTCGCCGGTGGTAAACCCGGTGGTACGGCCGCTTTTCCTGACGGCAAGCCCGAGCGTCCCTTCTGCCGAACCGATGATCTCGCCAATGCCGAGAATATCCTGCCGCAGGTCCCCCGGGTTCAGTGGACGGGCAAGGGCGGCATCCACAAGGTTCTCCGCTGCCTGGACGCTTACCGCCTGCAGCCTGGTGTTGCTGCCGGAAAGTGCGGCAAGCAGGTTGCAGCTTTCGGCAATGGAGTTGGCGACAGGACAACTGCTTGCAGCACCGTTATAGTTTATCGGCACGAATTCGGCAAGCTCGGCAATGATGTCCGCAGGATTCGTGCCGCCGTCGTAGGGGCCGGGCTGCAGGATCGGGTCCCCGACCGCAGCGTCGTTGCTGTTTGCAAGCACGTGGTTGTTCGAAAGGATATAGGTCTGGCCGTTCTTTTTCACCAGGCATCCCAGCGTACCGGCGGTAATCTCATAGTGCCCGATGCTTACCCCCCCGGGAGCAGGCCGGAACTTGCCGGTCGGCAAGTCGAACATCCTGATCCTGCCGGTGGGGACCACGTCGGTTGGAATGCCATCAACGGTTTTCGGCAGCATTTCGGAGCTTGACAGCTTCGAAAGAGGCTCCTTGCGCTCGACCGAACAGACAATGCTCAACTGCCCGGTTCTCTCCCCTGCCGTCACCTTGTAGCCGATGCCGGTGGCAACCACGTTCTTGCGGTTCATGAGCGCCGAGCGAACTGCACCAAGCACCGGAGCGATCGAAGAAATGATAGTCTGCACGTTTCCTCCTTTTTCTGAAGGTTAACGCCGGAGGACTGCAGCCACGCCCTCCGGCCGATGGCGCCATCACGGCATCAGTGCACGGGCCTGTTCTCCGTGAGATCGGCGACAACCGAAGCCGCAGCATTCAGCAGGACATCGTTGGGTCGGCTGTTGGCAGACTCGCGATCCATTCCCCACTTTTTCTCGATCCGCCTGATGGTTTCAGCTTCTTTTCTGAAAGCCGCTTCCTGCAGCACGATCCCTTTTTTCCTTCGTATGCCGTCAAGCACCCCAACATCATGCAGATAAGCCTGAAACGGCGCATTGCCAGAGAGCCACTGCTTTTCCTTTTGCGAAAGAACCGCTATCGATTCAGGCGTCATCTCGCCTGTCGGACGGTATTGCGACGGAGCAATGGTGGTCCAGGGAAGGCTGCTGGTGTAAGTGTCCTCGCCGATGGTGGCGGTATCGATCATCGACGGCATCACGATATCGGGCACCACGCCCTTGTGCTGCGTACTGCCTCCGGAAACACGGTAAAATTTCGCAATGGTCAACTTTATTTCACCAAGCGCCGGCTTCTGCGCTGTTTCGGCAAACGGTTCGGAAAGGTTGATGAGCGTCTGGACCGTGCCCTTGCCGAATGTTCTTTCTCCGATGATCAACCCTCTCCGGTAATCCTGGATCGCCGCCGCGACAATTTCCGATGCAGAAGCACTGTACCGGTTCACGAGCACGGCAAGGGGGCCGTCATACTGTACCCTGGCATCCTGATCGCTCAGGACGGAGACTCTTCCTGCTGCACTGCCTATCTGAACAACCGGCCCCTGCGGTATGAACAGCCCGGTTACATTGACGGCTTCCTCGAGCGATCCCCCTCCGTTGTCCCTCAGATCGAGGATAATGCCATCGACACGAGCCGTCTTCAGCTCGACGATAATGCGGCTGACGTCACGGCTGGTGCTGTTGTAACTGGCCGCATTCTTTCTCTGGGCATCGAAATCGAGGTAGAAAGAGGGAACGGTGATGACTCCGATCTTCTTGCCTTTGATCTGGATGATCTGTTTATGAGCTGCTTCCTCGTCGAGGTTGATACGGTCACGGACAAGCTGCACGATTTTTGCCGGGCCTCTCCCGCCCTGGCTTGCGGGAAGCACTTTCAAACGCACAACGGAACCTTTCGTGCCCCTGATCAGCTTCACAACATCGTTGATGCGCCAGCCGGTCACATCGACAATCCCGCCTGACTTTCCCTGACCGACGCCGGCTATCTTGTCTCCCTTTTTCAGTGTCCGGGCCTTGAATGCCGGACCTCCGGGGATAACCTCGTTGACGACGATATATTCATTTTCGCTCTGCAGCCTGGCGCCGATGCCTTCAAGCGACCGGCTGAGATCGATCTGGAAATTCGCGAACTCGTCCGGGGAAAAATAGCTGGTATGCGGATCGAACGACGTGGTCAGTGCGGCCACATACGCATGATACGCATCCTCGGCTGTCTGGCGATCCAGCAGGTTTGCCCTTGCGGCAAGATTTTTTGCAAGCTCTGCACGAGCGGATTTTTCCTTCTCGCCGGAATACCTCAGGCCGAGCCACTGGTACTTCAGTTCCCGGTTCCACTGATCGGACAACTGCTTCCTGCTCGCCGGCCACGGCTCTTTTTTACGGTCCAGGTCGAGCGTATCGGGAACCGAAAAATTGAAACGAAAAGTATTTGCCGCATTCTTCAGGTAAGCGGCTTTCTCCCTGGCACGCTTCAGAAAAAAGTTGTAGATGTCAAATCCGGCATCTGCCCTGCCGTAAACCAGTTCGTCATCAAAACGGCTGCCGTAGATCTGCCTCAGGCTGTCAACCTCGCTTTTCAGGAAGTAACTGCGGTTACCGTCGAGAAAATCGAGATAGCGATTGAAAATTTCTGCGGAAAGCGAGTCGGAGGGAATGACCTTTCTGAAATGCTTTTTGAGAAGAAACTGGCTCACATAGAAACCGGCCTCTTTCTGGACCGGGGTAGGCACAAGAGGCATGAGCGCCCTTGCCGCTGCGGAGTTGATCTGTGTCCCCGCACCCAGGGAATCTGCAATTCCAAGGACAAGCAACGTATACAGCAGACTTTTTTTGAGCATGGCAGGATGAGTGATTATGGCGCACGAAAACAAACCGCCTCGTAACAGGTAACATACGAAAAAGGCACGCAAAAGGTACTGCCCAGGGCCTGATCCGGAAGCAAGAAACCTGCATGCGCGAACGGAATGCCTACCAGTAAGAGACGACGAAAAAACAGAAATCTTGCATTGCCGGTTTTTCTTTCGGAACGAAAAAAACAGAAACCTGCGGAAAACGGCATCAGCATTTCTGCAACACGCTGCCTTCCGGCATGTCACCCAAAGAGGAAAAACGAAAAACCGGCCGGATGACTTTTTGACGGCATTGCTGACATCGACAAAAAAACGCTCAGAAATAGTGACTGATTTTTTCCACAAGCAGTCGCATGTCGACCGGCTTGGTAACGTAATCGCTCATGCCTGCGGCAATCGCGTCCCTGACAAGATCGTCATCAGATTCGCCACTCACCCCTATGACCGGAAGAAGCGACACTCCCGGATTTTCCGATTGCCGCAATCTTCGGGTTGCCTCCAGACCATTCAGTTCCGGCATGCCGATATCCATGAGCGCAAGGTCAAAGGAGCCGGTTTCAAGCTTGTGGATCGCTTCCCTTCCGTTCAGCGCACCTTCGGTTCTCATGCCGTACTTTTCCAGCAGCATGGCAAGCCCCAGCCGGTTGACTGCCGAATCGTCAGCAATCAGCACCTTCCTTCCATGCAGCTTGTGCAGCGATAGCCCATCGAGTTCCCTGAAAACACCTGCCAGGGTCCGCAACAGGTCCTCTTCGAGACAGGGCTTCGTGACCACTTCCACCATGCCTGCCTTGACGGCCTTCACATGGGTTGCTGCATAAGGCTGCTCGGAAAAGCCCACAATCGGAACCGTGACCGCTTCTTTTCCAGCCACGCCATTCCGGATCATCCCGGTGGTTGCATAACCGTCCGGATCAGGCATGGAGAGGTTCATGAGCACCAGATCGTACATCGCGCCTGAAAGCCTTGCGATGGCTTCCCTGCCGTCTGCAGCCTGGTCCGCGATGGCGACATGGGGACGGAGCATTTCGCACACCGCCGTACGATCCCGCTCCTTGTCGTCAACGACAAGAATGCGTTTCGTCGCCAGCAGGGGCCTGTTTTCCTCAACGAGCGCCTCATGGGTCACCCGCATTTCCTCCTGGTTTACAAGCGGAAAATGCAGCACGAACTCGGTATAGGAGCCGTCTTCGGAACTGCAGGTGATGTCTCCCTTGAAAGCCCGCATCACGCGCTTGCAGTATGAGAGACCCAGGCCAGTGCCCCCTTTCTTGCTTGCCGTGAAATAGGGATCGAACAGTCTGGGAAGAATCGCGGGGGAAATTCCCGGACCCGTGTCCCTGATCTTCACGAGGTTCTCTCCCTCACCGGGTTCAATCGTCACGAAGATCGTTCCTTCAGGACGCGATTCCAGCACATAAAGGGCGTTTTTGATCAGGTTGAAGAGCACGAACAGGTACATGGTTTCGTTGATCCTGAACATGAAATCACGCTTGCTGTTGAAAATGATCTTCGAGCGCTCGGCGGCTGATTCGAATCCGTATTCGTCGATAGCTTTCCGGGTTACCTGTGCGGCATGGGCGTGAACGAAGCTGTTGCGGCTGATGGGTTTCTCCCTCACCTCGTCGAGGATCATGGAGATGACCTGCGTGCCCCTCTTGACGGCAATCTGGCACCATGCAACATGCTGGTACAGACTGTCGAGCACCTCGAGCAGGTTATCCTGCCCAATATCCGATTCCCGGGAACTCTGGCGGGAGCAGGCCGGCAACTGGTGCTCGATGATCTCCAGATTCAGCCTGACCTGGTTGAGGGGATTGCGCATTTCATGCGCGATGCTGCCCGCAAGCGCCTGCAGCGCTGCGTTCTTTTCAAGCGCAACCTGTCCTCGCCGGTTGCTCTAGCTGAAAAGATACCCGGCCACAATGGCAAACGAAAGCACGGTCAGGTATGCCGGAATGTCGAAGTCTGGATGCAGGGTACGGTCAGGGGCGGTCAGCAGAAAGAAAGCGATGCCGCCGAGCATGCCCAGAAGCAGATCGATCAGCAGCATCAGCCAGTTCGGTACGAAGGCGATCAGGACGAAAACCATGAAAATCTCCCAGTACAGCCAGAGCTCGTGGAAATCGTTTTTGAGCAAAAAAAGCGTGAAGAGGAAAGGAAGAATGAAAATGAGCGCAAAGTGCCAGTAATAGGGAAAAACGCGTTTCGCGGCAGGCGATTCCATCCGCACGAGCACCAGGTCGAAAAGTGCGAGCAGCGAGGCGGAAAAGCGAAGGAAAAAATTCTCGTAGGGCATGTGGAAGGCGTACTTCAGGAGCACATAGAAAAACAGATGCCCGGGGGCGGCAAGCAGCGCTCCCCAGGTGACGTTGAAACGTGAAATCTGGGTGCCTTCCTCGAAACACCGGCGAATGTATGCTGAAAGACGCATCGCGCTGAATTCCTGTTTGAGCAACTGGACTGCAACGAAAAAAAACGGATTACATAAAACGGAACGAACTGCCGCAATATGAACAAGGTTACCTGTGATACCGGGGGACAAGGCTGGTGCCTGTGCAGGCTTTCAGGACAAGTTACACAAAATGCAGGAAAATAGACAGAAGGGAAACAAGACCGGGGGGAACAAAATAGACCGCAAAAGCTTTCGTGTTGAAAATACAGGCATCATGCATCCTCAAACCCCAAAACATGACGAGTATGGAAAAGAATATGGGTAACGCAGACCGGGCGATCCGCGCTGTAATCGGTATCGTGATCATCGTTTTCGGCGTGATATACCATTCATGGCTCGGAGCGATCGGCCTTATTCCGCTTATCACGGCAGGAGTTGGGTTCTGCCCGCTCTACAAGGTACTTGGCATCAGAACGTGCAAAGAGTGCTGAGAGAACGCTCCCCTTTTTGAATCCGATGAACTCACCTGAAACCCCGGGTGGCATCAATCCCGGATCGGTCCATGAACCAGGAACTGATCCGGGAATCTGCTCTGTTCCTGCACTTATCCAAGCTGCTCGACAAGGTAGTTCTTGATGCCCATCTGGCTGATCTGGTCAAGCTGGGCCTCGATCCAGTCGATGTGCGTTTCCTCATCCTTCAGGATCGATTCGAGAAGTTCGCGCGTGCCGTTGTCTCCCGTCTCGACGGCAAGCCTGATGGCATCGTTGTAGGACATGATGGCATCGCGTTCGGAAGCCTGGTCGTTTCTGTGCTGATTTTCGACTTCCGCACCGATCGTGATCTTCCTGAGTTTGCTGACAACCGGAATTCCTTCGAGAAAGAGGATTCGGGCAATGAGCTACGCGTACCCCGGCCATACCGCAATCACCTGCACCTTCAACTTACGAAAACCGAAAAAAACAAACGAAACCCCTTCGTTTTTTAAAGAAGACCTACAGCCAGTGCCTGCTCTTGAAAAACAGGACACCTGAGGTTGAGAGCAGAAAAGAAAACAGGAGGATGAACCAGAACCCAAGCGGCGAGCTTTCCAGCGAATTGGGAACGTTCATGCCGTAGAGACTCGCGATAAGCGTCGGTATCATCAGAATGATGGATATGGAGGTAAGGCGTTTCATGACGACGTTCAGGTTGTTCGATATCACCGAAGTGTAGGCATCCATCATCCCGCTGAGAATATCGCTGTAGATGTTGCTTATCTCCTGGGCCTGCTTCAGCTCGACCTCGACATCCTCGATCAGTTCCAGGTCGAAATCCACTCTCTTGTGTTTGAGATTCTTTATCTTGTGCAACAGAATATCGTTTGCCTTGAGAGAGGTCATGAAATAAACCAGACATTTTTCGATCTTCAGAAGCGTCTGGAGGTCTTCGTTTTTAATGGATTTCTCGAGCTTGCTTTCCGCGCTTTTTATCTGCAGGTTTATCTGTTTCAGGTACTTCAGAAACCAGATGCTCGAAGAGAGCAGCAATTTCAGCAGAAAATCGAAATTGTTCTCGATAACGATGCTCTTCCGCCTTGTGTATTCGATGAAATCCTGTATGAGATCCGTCTTGAAAAAGCAGACCGACAACATGACTTCTTCGTTGAAGATCACGCCGAGCGGCACCGTCGTGAAAGGCTGGTCGGGATCTCCTGTTTTGCAGGGAATCCTCAGAAGAATGAAGAACCATCCGTCTTCAACCTCAATGCGCGGCCGCTCGTCAACATCTTCGATGTCGCCGTAAAACGAAAACGGCACCTTGAGCGTGTCCGTGATATACTCCTTGTCCTGCTGATCCGGACATTCCACATTTATCCAGCACTTTTCTTCACGCTCCGGTATGCGTTCCAGCCCGTTGCCATTCGCTTCGTTTCTAAGATATTCCCTCATTGTTCCCTATTGTTTCAGAGTAAAAGAAGTGATCCGGCATCAGGAGAAAACACACGGCTCGGAAATGTTGCCTTTCAAAAAAGAAGCGTTCAACGGGATGACGGCTTCAAAACTCTCGTGCCGGAAGGAAAATAATCCAATTATGTAAAAAATCGCATCACGTTTATTTCTTTATATGTAGTCAAATTAGCGGATAATGAGCAGGATGCTGCACGGAATGCCCCGAGGCATCGGATGTTTGGCGAAGCCCTTCCGGAACTGCCTGCTGCCGACAGGAGGTATCAATGGATATGTACATATTTTCGGGAGCAGGCCGGCAAGCTCCGCAAGTAAACGGCAACCATCATGGATACCCGCCGATCACCTTCGGTGCCCGCAGGAATCTGGATTCTCGGGCTTGTTTCGATGTTCATGGACATCTCTTCGGAGCTGGTGCACAGCCTGCTTCCGATATGGATGACCAGCGTGCTCGGCGCTTCGGTCATGACGGTCGGCATCCTTGAGGGCGTTGCCGAAGCCGCAGCTGCCATTACAAAGGTTCTTTCAGGCTCCATCAGCGACTACGCAGGCAAAAGAAAACCTCTTGCGATGATCGGCTATGGCCTGAGCGCCCTCACGAAGCCGTTTTTCCCTCTCGCGACCACTATAGGATGGGTTTTTGCCGCAAGATTTACCGACCGGATCGGCAAGGGAATCCGCGGAGCACCCAGGGATGCACTCGTGGCGGAACTGGTGTCGGAAGAAACAAGAGGGGCCGCTTACGGCCTTCGGCAGGCACTGGATTCAGCCGGAGCGCTTCTGGGACCTCTGCTTGCACTGGCGCTCATGCTGCTGTTCGCAAACGACATCAGGGCAGTGCTCTGGATTGCGGTTGTTCCTGCCGCAGTATCGGTCATCCTGCTCGCAACCGGAGTTCGCGAGCCCGGTTCCGAACGAAAAACCGTTGGCCCGAAAAACCGTCTGCTGCTTGCCGGAGCCGGACGTCTCCCTGCCAGCTACTGGCTTGTCGCAGGATTCGGCTTCATACTGACTCTTGCGAGGTTCAGCGAGGCATTTCTTATCCTGCGTGCTGAGGATGCGGGGCTTTCGCCTGGCAACATTCCCCTCATCATGATCGTGATGAACGTGACCTACACCCTCTTCGCCTACCCGGCAGGGCGGGCTGCAGACCTGTTTCCGCCAAGAGTACTGCTCGTTTCCGGAACACTTGTGCTTGTCCTGTCGGATGCCGTGCTCGCCGCTGCCGTAACCCCGGCAACCGTGCTGGCCGGAGCCGGCCTCTGGGGAGTGCATATGGCGATGACTCAGGGCCTCCTCTCAAAGCTTGTGGCCGACAATGCTCCGGATGATTTGCGGGGGACGGCTTTCGGCATATTCAACCTCACGAGCGGCGTCGCGCTGCTGCTTTCAAGCACCATTGCCGGCGCTCTCTGGAGCAGCGCCGGAGCATCAGCCACATTTATTGCCGGTGCGGTTTTCGCTGCAGTTGCAGCCGCAGGTCTCTTCTGCTGCCGGAAGAAAAGCATCCACTGAAACAGGCGGTGGCCGTGAAAACGGAATTCCAGGAAAAAACCCTTGCGGTTTCTCGGCGTATTGCAGGCATGGGGTTCTCTGCCCGCTGCAAGGCACCTTGCAGCGGGAGCAGCAGCACGAAAGCTTCCCTATTCGAATTCGATGAGCGCCTGGCCTGCCTTGACGGCTTCACCAGGCGTGGTCATGATGGCTTTCACGATCCCTGCAGCGTGCGCTGTGATGTTGGTTTCCATTTTCATTGCCTCCAGTACCACAAGCAGGTCGTTCACCTGCAGATTCTGGCCGACCTGCACGTTGACACGCTGCACGATACCGGCGATCGGGCTGCGGCATACCTTTTCATCAGGCAGATTGTCCGCTGGGGACTGCTGACGAAATGCCGGCTGTGGAACCGGCTGTTGCGGAGCGAGGGGTTTCGACTGGATGGTGGATGTCGGTTCCGGGAATGAGGCGGGCATGCGCACCTCCTCCCCTTCGATCACTTCGACGTCAACAACGTATTTCTTTCCGTCTATGGTCAGGGTCAACTGCACAATGGGGCTCCTTATTTGTTGATGCTGAAGGTATGGGAAGACTGGATCGACACGCGACCCTGCTGCGACCATGAGCTCGGGCCCTCAGCGCTGATAAAGCGTGCGCGGCGGATCCGCACATTCTTGCCAAGATAGGCCGAGATAGCCGCCGACATGATCATGAGCAGTTCGGGGGTTATCTCCCTGTCTTCCTCGTATACCAGGTCCTGTTCGGTCATGGTTCTTCGGTTTCGTCGTTTGGTTACAGTGGAATCAGGCCGTGTTTCTTCTGAGGCCTGAACTCCCGTTTGGAATGCAGGATATCGAGCGCCATGGCCAGGTAGCGTCTCGTCTCCGCTGGCTCGATCACGTCGTCAACCTGCAGTCGCGATGCTGCGGCATATGGGGTAGAAAAAGACTCCCGGTATCCAGAAATCAGCTCCTGCCGTTTCACATCGGGGTCCTTGGCGGACCGAATCTCATTGCGGAAAATCACGTCAACCGCACCCTCTGCTCCCATCACGGCAATCTCGGCCGTTGGCCACGAGATGACACGGTCCGCATCGAGGTCCTTGCTGCACATGGCGAGGTAAGCGCCGCCGTATGCCTTGCGAATCACCACCGTGATCTTCGGTACGGTTGCCGCAGAGTACGCGAAAAGCATTTTCGCACCGTGCCGGATGATGCCCCCGTACTCCTGCTCAACGCCGGGAAGAAAGCCGGGAACGTCCACGAAGGTCACCAGGGGAATGTTGAAGGCGTTGCAGAAGCGGATGAACCTTGCTGCCTTGTCGGAAGCATTGATGTCGAGCACTCCTGCCATCACGGCAGGCTGGTTCGCCACAATGCCGACCGAGCGTCCCTGGATACGGCCGAGGCCGATCACGATGTTCTGTGCAAAGAACTCCTGCACCTCCATAAAATCTCCATGATCGACCATGTGGCCGATCACCTCACGAACATCGTAGCTTTGCTTGGGGTCGACGGGAACGATGCTGTTGAGACGCTTGTCCGGCAGAATCACCTCCTCGGCTTCATGGAGTGGCGGATCCTCAAGATTGTTCGAGGGCAGGAACGAAAGCAGCCGCCTGCAGATGGCGACAGCATCGAGGTCATCCTCGGCCACAAAGTGCACGACTCCGGAAAGATTCATCTGCGCTGCAGGTCCCCCGAGCTCCTCGGCCGTCACCTCCTCGCCGGTCACCGCCTTGATGACCGAAGGACCGGTAATGAACATGCGCGCAGCCCTGGTCTGGATGATAAAGTCGGTCAGGGCCGGACTGTAGGCCGCTCCTCCCGCGCAGGACCCGCAGATAAGCGAGATCTGCGGCACGACGCCTGAAAGCATGACGTTATTGTAGAATATCTTGCCGTATCCGGAAAGACTGTCGATCCCCTCCTGGATGCGCGCACCGCCGGAATCGTTAACCAGAATGAACGGCGAGCCTGTTTTCAGGGATGCCTGCATCATCTGCACAATCTTGGCCGAGTGCATCTCTCCGGCAGAGCCGCCACCCACCGTGAAATCCTGGCTGGCAAGATGTACCAGACGGCCTCCAACGCTTGCTGCTCCGGTCACCACGCCGTCGGCAGGCATGGGCTTTTTCTGCATCCCGAAATTCGTGCAGCGGTGCCGGGCGAAAATTCCGCTTTCCTGAAAACTGTCCTGGTCGACAAGCGCCGCTATCCGCTCGCGAGCAGTCAGGCTGCCCGCGGCGTGCTGCCGGTCGATGCGCTCCTGTCCGCCACCCAGCTGCAACTCGTCCCTCTTCCGGTTCAGTTCCTCTATCTTCTGCTCGGTGGTTCTGCTCGATTCCTGCATGGTTCTGGTTTCTCTGGTTACTGGTACGGGGCCACGGTCACCTTGTGCTGCCTTCCGCTGAGGGTAATGGCATAGGTGATTGGGCCGGTGATAGTCCCCTGGTGCCCTTCAGGTGGATGCGTTTCGGAAGCGCCAGTAACCGGATCGGTGCCGAGATTGCGCGGGCCTTCATGCCGTGATGCAAAGAATTTCGGCGCCACCAGGGGAAACATGGCATAGGTCAGCACATCCTCGTCCGTGCCGTTGCATCCTTCCAGCGCAAGCGCTTCGGCCCGGAGTTTCTGCCATTCAGGCTTCAGAAGATCGGCCGGTCGGCAATCGACCGGCTCCTTGCCGGCATGGCGGCGGGCCAGTTCAACCACCTCGGGGTTCTTCTCTCCCGGCACCCTGCCGTAATAGCCAAGCATGAGGTCGGCAAACTCGCCGGTGAGCACCGAGTAGCGGCCCATCAGCACGTTGAGGACTGCCTGGGTGCCGACAATCTGGCTGCTCGGCGTAACAAGCGGCACATATCCGGTATCACGGCGGACAAGCGGAATCTCATCGAGCACCTCCTGCATGCGTTCTCCTGCACCCTGCTGGCGGAGCTGGCTCTCCATGTTGGAAAGCATGCTCTTCCATCACCCGGCAGTTCTCATCCTCCATGCTGCTGGCGGAGCTGGCTCTCCATGTTGGAAAGCATGCCTCCGGGAATCTGGCTCTTGAAAATCTCGGTTTCGACACCGGTCACCTTCGACTGGAACTCGGCGTAGCGCTCGAGGATATGCGAGAAGTGTCGCTTGACACGCTGGACGCGATCCATCTGCACGCGGGTAGTATAGCCGGTACCCTCGAGCATCTCGATAAAGCTCTCGGTCGGGTTGTGCCCTGGCCCGAGACTCATGGTGCTGACCGCGGTATCGACGCAGTCGACACCCGCCTCGACCGCCTTCATGAGGCTGACGAGCGTGACGCCCGTGGTGGCGTGCACATGCAGATGAATGCGCAATTGCGGGCCGCACGCCTGCTTGATGCCGCTCACCAGGTCGTAGGCCGCCTGCGGCTTGATGAGCGCAGCCATATCCTTGATGCAGATGGAATTGACACCCATATCCTGCAGCCGGAGGGCCTGGTCAACGAAAAGCGCCGTATTGTGAATGGGGCTCACCGTATAGGAGATCGTACCCTGTGCGTGTCCCCCGGCCTTTCTGACAGCGCGTACCGACGTCTCGATATTGCGCAGGTCGTTCAGCGCATCGAAGATGCGGAAAACACCGATGCCGTTCTCGGCTGATTTCTCGCAGAACCGCTCGACGACCTCGTCCTGGTAATGGCGGTAACCAAGCAGGTTCTGACCTCGCAGCAGCATCTGCAGGGGGGTCTTCGGCATGAGGTGTCTGAAGGTGCGAAGCCGCTCCCACGGGTCCTCGTTCAGGTAGCGGATACATGCGTCGTAGGTGGCGCCTCCCCAGCATTCGATCGACCAGTAGCCGGCTTCGTCGAGATCCCGGCAGGCATCGGTCATGTCGTCGATGCCGAGCCGGGTGGCGATAAGACTCTGGTGTGCGTCTCGCAGGGCAAGTTCGGTGATATCTATAATACGGGGCTCCATGTGTCGAGGATTATTCATCAGTTTTTTTGATTGCATTTCCGGAAGCCGTAACCCGGCAAAGCGGAAAAACGATCCCGGAGGCTGGCTTGGAATAGAAAAAGGCAGGTCTTGACAGGGGGCATGACGGTTCAACGGTTGCTTCCCGGGCATCTGGCCGTCCCGGAAAAACCGGTCGGATGGATGACCATAAATGCCGTCAACTTCAGACAGCGTTGCAATATATCATATTTATTCACAATCCCTGTTACATGATTGTTACGACTGCTTTTTCCTCCTTTTTTCTTGTGCTTTGTTTTGTAAAGACCTTTGCAAAAAAAATCACAAAGTAACTTTCCGGTACCGTTTTACTGCAAGCGCAAGCATCAGGGCGGCATAGAAGGCCAGCGTGATAAAAGGAAATGCAATCTCCCGAAGACCGGCGCCCTTGAGCATCACCCGGCGCATGATGTCCACGAAATGGCGAACCGGATTGAGCATGGTGAGCACCTGGGCCCAGTGCGGCATGCTTTCGATCGCCGTAAAGAGGCCGCTCAGGAGGGTGAAGATCACCATGAAGAACCAGGCCACGAACATTGCCTGCTGCTGGGTTTGGGTGACGGTGGAGATGAGCAGTCCCATGCCGAGCACCACGAGCAGGTAGACCGAAGCAACAAGGTAAACCAGCAGGTGGCTGCCCAGCATGGGCACCTGAAAGACCAGGCGGGCGATGACAAGTCCAAGTGTGAGCTCGCCGAGACCGATGATCCAGAACGGAAGCAGTTTCCCGGTGATGAATTCGTAACTCCGCAGCGGACTTACGTTGATCTGGTCGATCGTACCGGTCTCCCTTTCCCGAACGACGTTCATGCCCGAAAGGAAAAGACCGATGAGCGTGACCAGGACGACGAGAATGCCCGGAACCATGTAGTGCGAATATTCGAGTTCGGGATTGTACCATGCGGAAGAAACGATATTGATTTCCCTGACAAGCCCCGCCTGTCCGCTTCGCGGCAGCAGGGTTTGGAGTTCCCGGTTGAAATCGGCCACGATTTCCGCGGCATAACCCTGTACCACGCCGGCAGTGAAACCGTCCTCCGCGTTGATCATGAACTGAACCGGGGTTGCTCCTGTGATCATGAGGTTCCGTTCGAAATCGCGCGGGATCACCAGCACGAGATCGGCCCTTCGCGCAACGACCTCCTCGAGCGCCTGGTCAGGAGTGAAGGACTCTCCGGTTAACCGGAAGTAGCCTGAACCGGTAAAATGGCCGGCAAGTCTCGCCGACAGGGAAGATCGATCGAGATCCTGCAGATGCAAGGGGACATTCCTGACATCGAACGTCGCAGCATTGGAAAGGATCACGAGCTGGATGAAGGGCATGATAAAGATGATGGGCAACATCCCCCTGTTCCGGAATATCTGCAGAAACTCTTTCCGCAGGATCACCATGATGACGGCAAGCGAACGTTGCACAGGATTGCATGTCTGATTACTGGAGCCTTTCACTGAATTTCCGGACACTTGCCGTAACGAGTACGGCGGTCATGAACGCCAGGATCATGGTCTCGCGCCAGAGATAGCTGAAATCCGCACCTTTGAGCATGATCGCCCGCACGATGACGAGATACCATCGGGCAGGGATGATGTTGCTGATCAGCTGCAGGGGCAGCGGCATGCTGGCTACCGGAAAGATGAAACCCGAGAGCAGGATGGTGGGTAAAAGGAGACCTCCGAGTGAGATCATCATGGCGGCTTGCTGGGAAGCAGTGATGGTGGAGATGAACATGCCGAGAGAGAGCGCTGTCATGATGAAAAGCAGCGATTCGAGCACCAGCAGCACGACACTTCCCCTGCAGGGCACGCCGAATACCGTGAAAGCCAGCACCAGCACGGTCAGCACGTTTACCACGGAGAGCAGCATGTAAGGCACAACCTTGCCTGCAATGATCTGCACGGGACCGAGTGAAGAAACCAGCAGCACCTCAAGGGTACCGGTCTCCTTCTCGCGCGTGATGCTGATGGAGGTCATGAGCGCGGAAACCAGCATGAGGATCAGGGCCATAAGGCCTGGCACGAACAGATAGACGCTTTTCAGGGAGGGGTTGAAAAGCAGAAGCGGCACCGGTACCACTCCTGTTTCAATACTGCCTGGACTCATCTCCCGGAGATACTCCCGGACGATGGTGGCTGTATAACCGGTAACAATGCGGGACACGTTGGGATCGGAACCGTCGGTGATCACCTGCAGGTCACCCGTGCCTTCCCGCTGGAAACGCGCGCCGAAACCGGGCTCGAACACGACCGCCTCGTTCATCGCTCCGGAGGCGAAAGCCGCTCCGATTTCAGACTGGCTATTCAGGTTCCGCATGGCCTTGAAGGTGCCGGAAGCAAGCACCCTGTCGGTAATCTCCCTGGTTACCGGATCATGTGACCGGTCCAGAATACCGAGCTTCACTTCACTGATCTCGTTGCGGATGGCAAAACCGAACAGCAGCAGCTGCACCACCGGCATGCCGAACAGGATCGCAGCCGTTCGCCGGTCGCGGAAGATATGATAGAACTCTTTCCGCACGAAACCCATGAAACGCCGCATATCCTTTCACTCCGTTCTTGTTCCCGCCCGCGCCAGAAGGACGAATAGATCATCGATGCTGGCCGACCCTGAGCACGATTTCAGCTCCTCCGGAGAACCGATGGCGGCAACGCGACCGTCGACCATGATGGAAACACGGTCGCAGTATTCCGCTTCGTCCATGTAATGCGTTGTCACGAAAACCGTAACGCCATGGTCGGCTGTCGCGTAGATCATCTCCCAGAACCGCCTCCGGGTAAGGGGATCAACCCCTCCGGTAGGCTCGTCGAGAAAAACGATCTCCGGCTCATGCAGGAGGGCGACCGAAAAGGAGAGTTTCTGCTTCCAGCCGAGCGGCAGTGTGGACAGCCTGCTGTCCGCAACGCTTTCAAGGCCGAGCGTCTCGAGCAGGTGAGCGCTCTTTTCCCGCAGGAGATCTTTCGAGAGCCCGTAGATGCCCCCCCAGAAACGGATGTTCTCGCGGGGTGAAAGATCCTCGTACAGGGAGAAACGCTGGCTCATGTACCCGATATGCCGCTTGATCTTTTCCGGTTCACGGTAGACGTCGAACCCTGCGACGCTGGCAGAACCAGAGGTGGGCCGGAGAAGTCCGGTCAACATCTTCATGGCCGTGGTCTTGCCCGCACCGTTCGCACCAAGAAAACCGAAAATCTCCCCTTTGGCAACCTGAAGGGTGAGGGCATCCACTGCCTTGAAGTCGCCGAACTTCCTGGAGAGCTGTTCGGTCCGGATGGCCGCATCAGCCACAGCCTTCCCCGGAATTGTTCCGTTCATTACCGTCCCGTTGCTCCATGAGAAACATGAATGTATCCTCGATGCCCGGAGAAATCCGTTCAATCCCGGCATGGCCTAATCCGCATCCTTCGAGAAAGGGCGGTATATCGCTGCCGTCCGCTTCCGGGCGTCGATCGGTGTAATGGACGCTGCCGCCGAACGCGTGCACCGAAACGGCATGGGGAAAACGGCGAAGCTCCGTGACAAGTCGATGCTTCTCGGGAGCCCGAACTGCGAAAAGAGGCTTCGTGAAAAGCGCGGTGATGCCCCGCGGCGTATCGATGCCGAGCACCCGTCCTTCCTGAAGAAATGCGATCCGGTCGCAACGCGACGCCTCGTCCATGTAGGGAGTGGAGACCAGAATGGTGATGCCCTGCTCCCTAAGCCTACCGAGCATCTCCCAGAACTCACGGCGGGAAACCGCATCGACTCCGGTGGTGGGCTCGTCGAGTACCAGCAGTTCCGGACGGTGCACAAGCGCGCAGGAAAGCGCAAGCTTCTGTTTCATGCCTCCGGAAAGCTGGCCTGCTCGCCGGTTTCGGAAAGGTTCAAGCGACACAAAAATATCCCGGATCAGTTCGTAGTTCTCCTCAACCGTCGTCCCGAAAACCGTGGCGAAAAAACGGAGGTTCTCCTCGACGCTCAGGTCATGGTACAGCGAAAACCTTCCGGGCATGTAACCGATGCGACGGCGGATCTCGCGGTAGTCCCTCACGCAGTCAAGACCCAGCACGCCGGCGCGTCCCTCATCGGGAAGCAGGAGCGTGCAGAGAATCCTGAACAGGGTGGTCTTCCCTGCTCCGTCCGCCCCGATACAACCGAACAGTTCTCCCTTCGCGATCTCCAGCGAGATACCCTGCAATGCTGAAACATCGCCGAACCGCCTGGCAATGCCCGCCGCGGATACGACCGTTTCCCCGTTCCTCACGGCTTTCTGAAACGGATTTCTCCGGGCATGCCGATCTTCAGCACCCCGCCGGGATTGCTCACCAGAACCTTGACGGCATACACCATGCTTACCCGGTCCTCCCTGGTCTGGATTATTTTCGGAGTGAACTCGGCTTTCGGAGATATCCAGGTTACCCTGCCCCGAAGGAGCCCGGAGGCCGGCTTCGCTCCATCAAAAAGAACGTCGACCTCGTCTCCGACGGCAAGACGGGAAAGCTGCGAGCCGCTCAGATAAGCGCGGAGATACATGGCGTCGAGATTGGCAATCTTGTAAAGCGCCTTGCCATATGCAGCAAGCTCCCCTGGTTCGGCATAGGTGACAAGCACGGTGCCATCCACCGGATTGCGTACCGTTGCCTTCAGAATCTGGTCCCTGATCTGGGCGATCCGTGCATCCAGCGATCCCTGCTGACCGGTTATCCCGGGATTTCTCGATGCAACCGATCCTGCCTGCCGTTCGAGCACCCGGGCCTGGTTTTCCAGATCCTCGAGCTGTCTGGGAGCGACGGCCCCGGCTTTCAGCAACCTGCGGTAGCGCTCGATGTCGTGCTGCAGGTTCCTGCGCTGCTGGAGGTATATACCGGCTTCTGCCGCCACTTCGTTTCGCTTTTCTGCAACTGCCTTGCGTTCGGCCTCGAGCCGGAGCCACTCAAGATGCAATTGCAGGGTATCGACCTTTGCCGCCACCGTGCCCCTGGCGAGCCGATCGCCTTCGTGCACGCCGAAATACAGCAGCTTGCCGCTCGCCTCGGAAGAAACGATCACTTCCGTGGATTCGAAATTGCCATACCCGTCAGAACGACCGTTTCCGCTGCATCCGGCAAGAAAAAACAGACCGATGCAAAGGGCAAGGGCTCTCGATATTACCGTATCTGCAATTCTGTTTCGCATGGCAGTTCAATCGTTCTATCGATTCTGTGGGCGCAGCATGTCGAGCATCCAGCGGGGAATGAGCTTCCGGCGCTCCTCGAGCAGCTCCTCGTACGCATCGCTGTTCATGCCTGAAAGCGCCTGCATGCCGACAGCCGCAATGAGAGGAAAGGCGCAGAGTGAAAAGAGGTTCAGCAGGAACTGCTCCGGAGATATGCTGCGCAATCTCCCGCTCCGGGCCTCCTCTTCCAGCTGAACGCCGAGCGAATACAGCACATCGATACGCTGCTGGCGGATAACCGAGCCGAAATGGCCTGGATTACGCTGCATCTCATGGACGATGAAACCCGGCAGAGCCGGATTCTTGCGAACCGTGGCGAAATAGGTGTTCACGAAACGCGTGATTTTTTCCTCGAGCGGAAGGTTCTGCCGCAATTCGGCAAGCACCGGAGGCACAAGCCGGGAAAGTGCCACCGTGAAAACCGCATCGAAAAGCCGTTGTTTGCTTCGAAAATAGTAGTGCAGGAGCGCCTTGTTGATCGATGCCGCATCGGCTATCTCCTGCATGCGTGCACCATCGAACCCCCTGAGGTAGAAAACTCGCTCGGCAGCCTGCAGAATGAGGGACTCCGTTTCGCTGCTTTTTTTCATTCGCCGGCCTGGTTTTTAATTGTACAGTTTAACCATTTGGTTAGAATAAAACAATAATCCCCTTTTCTCTTATATTCCAGAGGGAATTGCAGAACTGGCCCTACAGCTTTCAACACATGGAAAACGGAACGCAGAAAAAACCCGAATGGCTCAAGCTCAGATTCTCGGCAAGCGGACAGTTCGGCACGGTCCGGCAACTGCTCGCCTTGAACAACCTGCACACCGTCTGCCGGTCTGCAAGGTGCCCGAACCTCCAGGAGTGCTGGTCGCGAGGCACCGCCACGTTTCTGCTGCTCGGGGATCTCTGCACGAGAAGCTGCCGCTTCTGCGCTGTCGGAAAGGAAAGCCGTCCTGCGCCTCCCGATCCCGAAGAACCTGACAGAATCGCCGCCGCGGTGGCAATGATGAAGCTGAAGCATGTCGTGCTTACCAGCGTGAACCGCGATGATCTTCCGGACGGAGGCGCCCGGCACTGGAGCGATACCGTACGGGCGGTCCGCAAGCGCAATACCTCCGTCACCGTTGAATGCCTCATCCCGGATTTTCTCGGCAACACCAGGGCGCTCGACACGGTGCTCGAGACAGCCCCCGATGTCCTGAACCACAATATCGAAACCGTACCCCGTCTCTACCCTGCCGTGAGACCTGAAGCGGACTACCGTGCATCGCTGCAGGTGCTGCATCGTGCAGCCGGACGATGTTGCCTGACTGCAAAATCAGGCCTGATGGTCGGAATGGGTGAAACGGAAAAGGAGGTGCAGGATTCGTTGCTCGATCTCGCCGAACATGGATGTTCCATGGTGACCATCGGGCAGTACCTCCAGCCAACTTCGGCACACCTTCCGGTGGTGCGTTATGTAACTCCTTATGAATTTGCAGGATACGAAAAATTTGCCCGATCAGTCGGCTTCAGGCATATACAATCCGGCCCGTTCGTCCGGAGCTCTTACCATGCTGAGGACGCCGCACAGGAAACCCAGCCTTCATCAACAAAACCCTGAAATATCATGGCCCTTTCCGTACCGGTGATGATCTATATTTACTGGGCGATTGCCGTCGCTGTCGGATTTGTTTTCTTCCGAAAGGAGATCGCGAGCTTCAACCCGCAGTTCGATGCGCGGCGCATCGTGCTGCTGATCTTTTCCCTCGTGATCATTGCGCTCAATGCCTGGGTATACTCCCATTCGACGACCGACGGAGGCCGTTCTCTCGATTTTCTGACCGTGCTGGTATTCAGCATCGGGAACGGTGTGGCAGAGACATTCATGTTCTATGCGATGTTCCGTGCCGGCGCTTTTCTTGCCTCCAGGGTGACTGGAAACGAATGGGCTCAGTTCATCGCCGGCTTTTTTCTTTTCATGATCTACAGCGGACTGATCCACGGCCTTTTCTGGATCAATATCCTGCCGGAGCATGTCGTGCAAACCAGTCCGTACAAACCGTTTTTCATGCCTGTCCAGTTGCTGATCGCCGGCAGCTGGGCCCTGAATTTCTTCTGGTACCGGGACATCCACACCGTCATCTTCCTGCATGCACTGGTGGATCTCACCATGGCATGGAATGTCAAGTTCGCGCTTTTCAACTGATGGCTGTCCCTTTCAAGGGCACCGTACTGGTTGTCGGCGGAACGGGAAGAACCGGCCAATGGATTGTACGCCGCCTGCAGCACCACGACGTTCCCTTCCGGCTGTTCGTCCGTTCAGCGGAAAAAGCACTCGCCCTGTTCCCGGAAACCGCTGCAGATCTTCTCTCTACCGGTTCCGTCGAGAATCCCGACGAGATCCGCAAGGCGCTGCACACTATCGATGCGGTCATCTGTTCGATCGGCAGCGCAGTCACGGACCCGGAAGCAGCCCCACCTTCGGCAATCGACCGGGACGCGGTCATTCGCCTTGCCGCACTGGCAAGGGAAGCTGGCGTGAAACGCTTCATTCTGATCAGTTCGCTTGGCGTGACGAAGCCCGAACATCCGCTCAACAGATACGGACGGGTACTCGACATGAAGCTTGAAGGAGAAAACGGTGTACGCCGGCTTTTCGGAGAAGCCGGATACTCCTTTACGGTCATCAGACCGGGCGGACTCCTCGACGGACCTCCCCTGCAGCATCGGCTCCGGATTGATACGGGCGACCGGATAACCGGTTCGGTAGACCGAAGCGATGTGGCCGAGATCGCCGTGCTCTCACTGGCGGCTCCTGAAGCCACGAACAGGACCTTCGAACTCATCCGGGAGGAAACTGCCCCTCAGCACTCCCTGCTGCCCTTTTTCCGCGCAATGGAAAGCCCCTGAAACCGGGAAAAAACCCGCACCCGGAAAATTTCCGCTGCTTCAGCAGGCAATAGCGGCAGAAGAAAACCGCTGATACAGGCAATCCTCCTCACCGTAAAATTCCACATCGAATGCGGGAACCGAAGCGCTTCAAGCAACGTTCCTTCGCTCATCCCGAATGCGGACATCACAGGATGTTATCGCTCAGCACACGATTCAAAACAATCAACTGCCGGCAGAAATACATCACGAAATACACTTTTTTGCAAGATTTATCGCAGCAATAAAACAAAGAAATAAATCAATAAAAAAAATTAAATGACAACAGTAAAAAAAATTGATAATCAAGAAAAACATTAATTGTATTGCACAAAAAATCAATAAAAATTGCTTGAAACAAAAAAAATAAAATCAAAGATAATCATAAAAAATAAAAATTAAAAATTAAACGAAACCCAAAAAATTTAAAACAAGAAAAACCTTATTTAAAATCATTTAACTACTTTCAATTAAATATTTTATTGTTTTCGATATAAAACTTTTATAGAAAATGAGACACCACCTTAAGATGAATAAAAAATCAGTTATTACCGTCAACAGAAAAACAATATTAGAACTTGATCATCCCTTATTGATTCACGAAACTTTTTTCAGCGGACAGACATTCAGATGGGAAACCATAGGAAATACACCATATAGTTATGTATCAATAATACAAAACATGCCACTCGTTATACGTCAGACAGGAACACAAAAAATTGAGGCGTTTACAAATCATGAAAACCAGAGCGAAAAAACCGGAAATTTTTGCCTGAAATCATACCTCACTCTCGACATCGACAACCGCACGCTGTTCGATGAACGCTTCCGGAACCGTTATCCGGAAATCATGGGATTGCTGGAGGATTTTGAAGGCCTGAAACTGCTGCGCCAGGATCCGTTTGAAACAGCCCTTACCTTCATGTGCGCCCAGGGTATCGGCATGCCTCTTATCAGGAGGCAGATAGCACTCCTGTGCGAACGGTTCGGAAAACCCGTCACCCTTGCATTCGAGGGAATGCAATACCCCCTTTTCTGTTTTCCCGACCCGGAACGTCTTGCCTCGTCCCCTGCCGGGGAACTCCGGTTGTGCACCAACAATAATTGCAGCAGGGCCATGAACATCCGGAAAATGGCGGAAGCGGTGGCGAGCGGAACACTTGACTTCGCGAAACTCGCATCGTCAGGCCTGCCCCTCGGCGAGTTGAGACAGGAACTCTGCCGGTTTGACGGCATCGGGCCGAAAATCGCCGACTGCATTGCCCTTTTCGGCCTGGGAAGGCATGACGCATTTCCCGTTGACACGCATGTCAGGCGTTACCTTTTCGAATGGTTCGGCATACAGCGGGCCGGAATGTCCCTCACGCAAAGGAATTACCTGCTGCTGCAGGAAGAAGTCGCGTCGCTGCTCGGCACGGAGCTTGCAGGATATGCCGGACACCTGCTGTTCCACTGCTGGCGAAGGAAGGTCAGAAAACTGCACTCAGCCTGAAGCCGTGAGGATCGGCAGTCCTCTTCCGGTCGTTACTTTTTTCTTTGGGGACATCTTTTTTCTCAGAACGTAATTCAATACCTTACAAAACAATTAGCTATACCGTTTCCTAACCTGTCTGCGACACAAGCGAGAACGCCGAAAAAAGAATGCTGAAAATCTTCGAAAAAATATTCGGATCGAAACACGATAAAGATATCAAGAAAATACAGCCGGTGATCCAGCGGATCAACGAGCTGCAACGCTCGTTTGAGCCAATCTCCGACGACGAACTGAAAAAAAAGGGTGCGGAGCTGCGCAGCAGGATACGCAGCGCGCTCCAGCCCCTTGAAGCAAAGAGGATGGAACTGCTGGTGGCTCTCGGAGACCCGGCTATCGACCTCAACAGGGCGGACAGGATCAACGACGAACTCGACGGCATTGCCCAGGAATACGAAAAAGCAACTGCATCAGCGCTTGACGAGGCCCTGCCCGAAACCTTTGCTCTTGTCAAGGAAACCTGCAGGCGTCTGAAAGGACACACCTACAGCGTCGTGGGACATGAAATGACCTGGGATATGGTGCCTTACGACGTGCAGCTGATCGGCGGCATGGTCCTGCATTCTGGACGGATATCCGAAATGGCCACCGGAGAGGGCAAAACCCTTGTCTCGACCTTGCCGGTCTTTCTCAATGCACTTACCGGACGGGGCGTGCATGTCGTGACGGTGAACGACTACCTCGCCCAGCGCGACAAGGAGTGGATGAGCCCCGTTTTCGCCTTTCACGGACTGAGCGTCGGTGTGATTCTCAACAGCATGAACCCCTCGGAACGGAGGCAGCAATACCAGTGCGACATCACCTACGGCACCAACAACGAATTCGGCTTCGACTACCTTCGGGACAATATGGCCGGCACGGTGGAAGAGATGGTGCAGCGCGACTTTTACTTCGCGATCGTCGACGAGGTTGACAGCGTGCTGATCGACGAGGCCCGCACGCCGCTGATCATTTCGGGACCGGTACCGAATGCCGATAACGGAAAGTTCCAGGAAATCAAGCCGTGGATCGAGCAGCTCGTCCGCAACCAGCAGCAGCTTGTCGCATCGTTTCTTTCCAGAGCCGAAACGTCGCTCAAGGCAAAACCGGGCGATTTCGATGCGGGGCTTGCGCTTTTGCGGGTCAAACGGGGACAACCGAAAAACAGCCGGTTTATCAAGATGCTCTCGCAGCAGGGCATGGCCAAACTCGTGCAGAGCACGGAAAACGAGTACCTCAAGGACAATGCAAGCCGCATGCACGAGGTGGACGACGAACTGTTCTTTGCCGTCGATGAAAAAGCCGGCACGATCGATCTGACCGACAAGGGCAGGGAGTTTCTCAGCCGTCTCTCCCATCAGGACAGCGATCTCTTCCTGCTTCCGGACGTCGGATCGGAAATTGCCGCCATCGAGAGCAGCGCGTCACTCTCGCCCGGAGAGAAGATCAAGCAGAAGGATGCTGTTTACCGGCTTTTCGCGGACCGCTCCGAACGGCTGCACAACATCAGCCAGCTGCTCAAGGCCTACTCGCTGTTCGAGCGTGACGACGAATATGTCGTCCAGGACGGCAAGGTGATGATTGTCGACGAGTTCACCGGAAGAATCCTGCCCGGACGCCGGTACAGCGACGGCCTGCATCAGGCGATCGAAGCCAAGGAAAACGTCAGGATCGAAGGTGAGACGCAGACCATGGCAACCATAACCATCCAGAATTTCTTCCGTCTCTACAAGAAGCTGGCGGGTATGACCGGAACGGCAGAAACAGAAGCTTCTGAATTCTTCGAGATCTACAAACTTGACGTGGTGGTTATTCCCACCAACAAGCCCATAGTCAGGCAGGATATGGATGACCTGGTCTACAAGACCCGCCGCGAAAAATACAACGCCATCATCGCAAAGGTCGAGGAACTGCAGAAGAAGGGACAGCCGGTACTGGTGGGCACCACCAGCGTCGACGTATCGGAAACCCTGTCGAGAATGCTGCGGGGAAAACGCATTGCCCACAGCGTGCTGAATGCCAAGCAGCACGAACGGGAAGCGGAAATCGTGACGGCTGCCGGCCAGAAGGGTGCGGTCACCATAGCCACCAACATGGCCGGCAGAGGCACCGACATCAAGCTTGGCCCCGGCGTCAGGGAACTCGGCGGCCTTTTCATCCTCGGTTCCGAACGGCACGAATCCCGCCGCATCGACCGGCAGTTGCGCGGCCGTGCAGGAAGGCAGGGAGACCCCGGCGAATCGGTCTTTTTCGTCTCGCTCGAGGACGAGCTCATGCGCCTCTTCGGTTCCGATCGTGTCATTTCGGTCATGGATCGCCTCGGTCATGAGGAAGGCGACGTGATCGAGCACTCCATGATCACCAAATCCATCGAACGGGCCCAGAAAAAAGTCGAAGAGCAGAATTTCGCCATCCGCAAACGTCTGCTCGAATACGATGACGTGCTGAACCAGCAGCGGGACGTCATCTACTCCCGCAGGAAAAACGGGCTCCTGAAAGATCGGCTGACTGGAGACATCCTGGACCTGCTCCGTGATTACTGCGACATGGTGGTTAAAAAGTATGACAAGACCTTCGATCCTGCTGATCTCGAGGAAAGGGTGCTTCGCGAGCTTTCGGTGGAATTCCGGGCAGAGACCGATATTTTCGAGAGTGAAGGACCCGCTGTAATAGCTGACCGTCTCTACGATGCCGCAGTGGCATTCTACAAGCGCAAGGAAACGGATGTTCCCGAAGAGATCATGGGACAGATCGAGAAATATGCCGTGCTCAGTGTGATCGACAGGAAATGGAGAGAACACCTGCGTGAAATCGATTCGCTCAGGGAGGGCATCAACCTGAGAGCATACGGCCAGAAAGATCCTCTCCTCGAATACAAGCAGGAGGCCTACCGCCTGTTTGTGGGCCTCTTGCAGGAAATCGAGCTCGAAACCCTGTCGCTTGCCTTCAAGCTTTTCCCGGTCAACCCCGATGAAGCCCGGGAGATCGAGGCACGGCAGAAACGAGAGTCCCTTCGCCGGGAAAAACTTGTCGCACAGCACGAAGAGGCTGAAAGCGTCTACCAGCATACCGGGGAAGAGGGAGAAACAGCACCTCCCGAACATGCGGAAACCGGTCAGCAGCCT